>Ga0056128_1001780_pt1 | contig 24818 bp, 17 predicted proteins | sample WorMetLIZISLAND2_FD_71113 | JGI IMG/M metagenome (GOLD analysis project Ga0056128, IMG submission 71113) | Marine gutless worms symbiont microbial communities from Max Planck institute for Marine Microbiology, Germany - Olavius geniculatus... ... | reverse complement strand
ACGTGATCAGCTGTGGGCTAAGCCTAGGCCTACATTTGAGCCAGGGGGCGAGGTTCCATCAGGCCTGCTTGCAGAGATGTGCGGACTGCGGACCCGTCCGTCCGCGAACGCAGATCCGCAAGATTTTGTGCTATGCAGATCCTGTTACATGACGAGTGTTTTTTTTTCAATCAATCAATCGATCAAGTTTATTTCAGACAGAAACGTCCATAGAACACAGGTAAAATAATGAAAGCAATAAAAGCAATAAAAGTGCTAACAGACTGGAAAACATGTTTAATTTTTGACTTGCTCAGCAAAATGTTTTACAAAGCCATTTACTGCAGTTATTTACTTATTTTGTCACTTACTGACTAATGGGTACCTTATGTACTAAAGACTAGGCGTATTGAGTGCGGATGCGGACGGACGCGGATCCTCTAGGTCAAATTCCGCGGACAAATGCAGACTCAAAATTTCGGGATCCGCACATCTCCCCTGCCTGCTCGACGTTCGCTCAATCGTGTAAACGGGGTATTATAATTCGTGCTCGATGCTGTAAAATTCGTCAAACCACACTCAGCTAGGACTCGTATTGTTTTCTTATTTCATTACCTAGTCGCCACTCTCATTGCAGTGTATATGGAGTGTTATGACTGTCTATAATCTCACATTGCATTTGGCCCCAACGGTTGTTAATTAGTGACAAGAAGAAGAATAAGAAGAATCTCACGCCACTTAAGCGTGACAACCGAAACGTGGCTCGTTTCTGTGTCGTTGTAAAATTCTGTCACTACGTCGAATTTTGACTTCTCGGGGGCTGATTTTGTCATAGCAAATCGAACTGAAATACTGTATATTCAATACGATTTTTTTTCGTGATGCAAACAAGCAGCAAAACGGACGCAAGTGAAATGAAATCCACTGACGTGTTGTCATAGGTTTCAATGCCCGGGTAGTGGCCGAGGCCTGGAGACTCATTGTGCAGTTGGTGCATTCGCTCGTCAATGCTCTGGCAGTGCTGCTTGTTGCGCGCGTCCAGATCACAGGCGTGCTGCGCCGCACGTGTCATCCTGCACAACAATTGACACTCACTCATCAACCCCTTCTCTACGCACCAAGACTTATATCATCAAACATTGGGCCATTCTATTTGTCATGGGTTTTGACCAGTTTTCGAAATTCTTTCTTTCTTATAGCGCAAGTCGACATCACGAAAATAACAGAATCAGAACGTCGATCATGATGTATGATGTCTTTTGATTAGTTGGCGACCAAAAGCAAAAATCGTCAAATAAAGTATAGGCCTAACACAAGAATCAAGCTACGTGGGATAAATTCGACCAAAAATAAGCCACTTGCAAAAAGAAGGTAAATAGTCGTTACACCGATGTGCACTCGCTTATTTCCGGTGAAACACTCGTACATGTAGACGTCATTTTAGCAAAGAAACACGCGGAACCTCAAATTACGTTTACACATCAGGCCTGATTCTACCGTTAAATTAAGAACACTGGGTTTATTTTTTATACTGAGTTCGGAAAAAAGTAACCCCCTAAACATTGTGCAATAAAAATGTCAAATCTTAACAAATCTGAATAAAGTTATGTAAGCTTAATTGTCAATAAATTGCTAAAGCGATCACCAGATTTCGTTGGAAAAATATCATTTACTAAAAAAGTTATTAATTATTGAATATCAATAACAAAATAGCTGCGTTACCAGTATGGCGTTACATACTGCAGTAGCTCGATTGGGAGTGACATTTGTTGATACAATCAACGTAAAGAAAGACGCAAAAAATAACAAATGGTATTTTCTACAGACGATTGTGTTTTCTGTTTTAATTAAGCTGTTGAGACAAGAGAAAGGGTATTGTGCTACAAAGTTTATTGCGTAGGCCTACAGTTTGACCGTTAGGCCCACATGTCTGCGCAGTTGCTTAATATCGGACACTTTACTTTTTAAAGTGACCTCACAAAATCTGCTGTAACTATTCTTTACGTCGGTAGATTCAAATAAAATTTGGGAGTTTGATTGCCAATGGATGACACATTGTTGATGTAGCCTAACATTTTGTGTACATCAGATGTTGTTTGTTCGAGTTACGCAAATGAACAAACTACAGAAGGGTTTACTTATGTAACGCCATGCTGGTAATGCAGATATTTTGTTATCAATAAGCAACAATCAACAACTTCGTTAATAAAAAATATTTTTCAACAAAATTTGGTAATCGTTCCAACAATTTATTGTTGATTAAATATAGGAAATTCTATTAAAATTTATTTAGATTTGACATTTTTATTGTACAGTGTCTAGGGGTTACTTTTTTCCGAACACAGTGTATATGCGACTGTCACCGTTTCCATCAAGGCACGGTAACCTACAGAACTCACTTCTGTTGAGCCGTCGCTTTCTCGAGCATGTTCCTCATCTTCTCTTGGCATCGCTTGATTGTTTGAATTTCCTATTAAACAACAGTTAATTTATGTTGTAATCACCAGCCGCCGCCCATTACACAAACAGACGTGCAAGGCGTACGATGCGGTCTCAATCATAATAACATCAAGAAAAAAAAGAAACGAACAGCAAAATTAAACTAATTTTTACAGTATCCAAAGTCCATAAAATCCGTAGGTCATCCGCTGGGTACCAATAGTCCATGGATATGTTGAGTGAAAAGATTTTTTAGTTGTTTTTACGAGCCAATAAGACAACGAGTTAACACGAAAACTGTATAGAAAAATTGTACCGCTCGCGTACTAACGCTTAAAAGTTAAAACAAGTCTGTGAAGTGTAGACTAGTGAAAAACTCGTATACGACCTCGTATAGTGACCACTGACCAGTACATGGTAGCTAAACGATGAAACGCGATAGTTGGCTTAAGCTGACGGAGGATTTTGCGTAACACTTCAACGCCTGCTGTTTCAACATCGCGCGATATGCAAAGCGAGAAAAAAGAACTTGTGACCTTGATGAGAGCGAGTTCGACTTCGTCCTGGACTTTATCGACGCCGGTTCTGTTCTCTCTCTGCGTCAGACATTCCTCGGCCACCGACAGCGGAGACGCAGTCTCATGCAACGCCAGCTCCAACGCCCTGATGAACTCCTGCATGGGACATACAATATACACATTATCTTCACATAAACTGTAAAGCATAGTTGAAAGAAATAAACGTCTATAAACGTTTGGTTTTCACTCTATTTTAATTTTCTAACGCTTTTTACGCGCGAAAGAAGCTACTGCTTTCAGCGCTTCTTAGCCATCGCAATTCTGTCCGTCCGTCTGTCCGTCTGTCACACGGGTGGATCAGTCAAAAGCGGTGCAAGCTAGAATCACCAAATCTTCGCTGTCGACTGCCTGGAAGACTTTAGTTTCAGGAACCGTAAAGCTTTTCCATAAGTTCGAAGGGGGTCACCTTGAACGAGGGCGCTAAATGAGAGGGGGATTTATGGCCAATAAGTCGCTGTATCTCAGTAACGGTGCGAGATATGGCCTAGGTTACTATTAATCACTAACAGAAAGTCGTACACTGGCTCTCAATATTTGTATATTAACTTAGCGTGAACACTCCAATTTTCAGCTAAGCTACTGAACCGGAACGGGCTTTCGCGCGTCTCGTGAGCATTAGCTCAAATTTCTTGTTATTTTTCACAAACTTTGAAGGATCAGCCTGAAAAAACTAGGGCAATCAAAAATAACTAGATACAAAAAGTCAAAGTATATACTAATGAAACTGTGCATGCTGTAGCATATTTGAACTTATAAAGTAGCGAACTGCGCGCGACAACAAAAATTCGATGAATATGAAAACAAGTTGTAACCTGAAGCAATGAACCTAGTCAATGCTCGGTATACTGCAAATAAAAAGGGTCGCATTTCAATTCGGCGTTTGCAAAGTTTAAAGAATTGAGAAAAAGCATTTTAATTTTTCTAACGTTTATTAGGTCTACATCAACCAGTGTGCTGAAGAGACACATGGAGAGAACGGCCGGGAGCGGCTGCTGTGCCGTCAAATGGCCGGAGTGCCGGACTATAATATCTTAAAAGAAACACTTCACTTGTATTATCAGGTAAATACCAGCTTTGCAAAAGTGTTCTGTAATGCTCGCTGCTTCTCCAAAAATTCCTTCTTAGCTCCATCACGCAAGTCTTGTGTAGGCCGATAAATTATACACGAAAACCACGCAGTGCCAAAACTTCTATGCTTATGTTATCATAAAAAAATAAAAATACGCCGTTTTGTGAGTTTTTTTCACCATAAAAACAATGTGTTGTAATTCCAGTTTACCAGCTGCAAGTCTGTCAGTACCTTCATGTTGTCCATCTCGACTTCATCCGCTCGTATTTCTGCGAGAAGTTCTTCCTTCCACATCGAGATGTCTGTCACGCGTTCATCTGATAAATAAGACACAAAATTAACGAAATTTGCGCAGCTTGTACTGCAGCCATAATAGTCGTATTCAATACGGGTCTTACCCCTATCCGTCCATTTCTATGTGTGTCCTGTACGAGTAACTGGAAAATAGGGTATGTCGGCACTGAGCTGCAATAAACGAATATTGTATTGTGTCGTCTTGCATTGAACCGACATGTACAGAGTTTTTCAAAAAAGTGGGACACTTGTTTTGACACTTGTCACCTAAAATGTAAGAGCAACACTGTACTGTTACACAACCATAACCGAAAGGAAGACTAGTTCGCACAAACTATTCAACATAAAGCGTATAGAGCAGCAAATATTGTCAATGCACTAACCTAGTCGTTTGGTGTTGGCGGCTTGTCGAGTGCGGGCCTGCCTATCTGTCGACTTCACGGCTCTCCACGCCTCGTTCCTCAGCTGCTCCGCCAATCCTTTCTCCTTGTCCGCCAGCTTGAAGTTCGCTTTGTTCGCAGTCTCCCAGTCAAACGTCGTGACCTTCGTAACAGTCCTGCCGCTTCAGCACATCAAGTAGCCTATGCTTGTATTATGGCTGTGAAAACCACTAAAATTGGAAATGTGATTGGCATGAGTTAATGATACCGCATGCAACGCATTGTGCGGCCATCCATTGCCTGCGCCACAAACCCGCGATGCAGCCACCAGACGTACTGCCGCTGCAGGGGCCGTTCTCTTAGATGTGGAAACCAACTGTCTCAACAACTTCCACCTGTTGCCATACGGCTACTCCAAAAGACGTCTCAATCGATCATTTAAAACGCAAATGTCATAAAGCGTCGTGGACGAAACACGAGGTGCATGATCCACCTTCTTAACTCAGTTTAGGCCTAATTTCTAGCTAAGACTATTAGGCCTTTATAAGGTATTATTATAGTCAGTTTTACCGTACATCTGCACACCAAAAGCCCGTAGCGTCGACGATGATGATGATGAAGATGACGCAAGCAAGCATCGGCTTACTTGGTATTATCAGCCAGCTGCTTGGCGTTGCCCTGAGCACTGCCGGTGGTGATCTGCTGAGTTCTCGTGCCTCCGCCGCGCATCACAGCGCCGCAGTTCTCGCAGACAGAGCCTCCATTCGTCGTGACTAACGTTGTCGTCGTTGTCGTCTGTTTCATTAGCTGCGGTGACGCGCTGCCGCCGCCGCCGCCGCCGCCCGACGAGCCGTGAGCGCCTGACCCAGACGACGAGTGATGTGGGCATACCGTCGCCATCCTAGCTCATGCACAGCAAAACACGTACAGGAATTTGGAATGTTTAACACATAGCTGTACTAAGGCCTAAGTATCAGATACCGCACTGCTTCAGTGGATAAGCGAGTACGCAGTACGAGCTTATATACCACTCACCTTACTGACTGGCTGCTCAGACAATATAGTGTTCTGTAAAAAGTGACACCAATACTTCTATCGAACCGTTCCAGCTTCAAAGTTCTTACGATTAACGTTTTCGCTGGTGCGCGCACTGACAGTTTTGCGATGTGCAAATCCAGTCGTACGGTATCAATTTCGTGTAGCAGGCGTTTCACAGAAGCAACAGACCAGATTTTTTCTCTCTCAAAAATTCAGCTTTAACCATGAGTGTTTTCAGCGCCATATCTTTTTTTAGCTTTGAGCATTTTGATTCAACTAAGATCTATTGATGACAACATTTTGTGAGTCGCACATTAAAAATGCGAATCTGTGACAGACAGCACTTTAAAAACACACAACTCCTTTAAACAGAAAAACCGATTTCTGACATTTTACAGTGGTGACCAGCACGATATGCGAAAAACATTGATTCCGTGCCGGTCTGAGACTGTTATTTCAAGATTTTAAAGCGGTTCACTTTCGGTTTCCTTATAATACTCTTGGATACCGCTGAACGACAATAATGGGAATGTTCTTGCATGCTATACACATTCAGAACTGACTGACATACCTCGTAAAGTTAAACTTGACAGCCAATGCGTCACAGGGACAAGTCCGTGTTCTCACTTCCTAGTGATAGCGGAAAACGTTCGATCTCTCATGCAGTTATACGGACGGCGCACCTGTCGTTACCTAGCAACGGCGGCTCCCTGCTGCAGCAACTGCGGCACGTGGTCTGTCACCATGACGACGCACCGCCTCTTCTGGCGTCTGGCACTGCTGGATGCTGTTAGTCCGTTCGACGAGTTAATTAGCCTATATAGCGTGTATAATCTTCGTCTTTGAAATTTTGAACTGACTTCCAGTGTAGGCCTACGCAACCGACTTTCGCGCAGACTACGTATAGTAGGAGCTTACAGTTACCACACCAGCGCGTTAAGGTTACTATCGTACTTAAATAACGCTCAGATGTCAGATCGCATAAACTAATAGCTTTATGACACACGATTGCAGCCGAAAAGTGTGAAAACAGTATTAGTGCTAGTCGAGTGTGGTTTAACTGTCAAAAATTGCCCTTACCCTGTCTGCGTGTCCGTCGATTTAATGATGGTGAAGTTGACGTCTGCTGAACTTTTGCTTTAGCTGCTTACATAAAAGTACACGTAGGCTAATAAACATCACTGGCTTCCAATCTCAAGTGTCCAAGTCTTTTTAAGTTTTTATCGATGGGCCCAATAAAATAACCTATCCGTTGTTATTCCGTCATGGTATTTTCGTCACGTCAAATGCATAAATTTAACGTAGGCTAATAAACTTCATAGATTTTATGCAAATCGCGTCATTAAATTTTACATCAACGCGAAGGTAATTTAATATTTTAAGAAGATGAGTGCTAGTCAATAAAGGTCGCCAGAACACAGGCTGCAGCGATCGACCGACGTCACTCAGACAGAGAACAGCGTACGTAATGCACGTGACTTTGATGGATGCGCGAATGTCGAGAAGGCGTGAGGCGTGATGATGTTAATTTAATTGTCTACGGCCAGAGCGGCGCCAGCGCTTCACAGTCGTTGATTCAGCAGCTGCGGGTGCCAAGGTGAAAGTCTGCACGAAGTTGTAAAGCCGCTGATTAATCTGGCAGACAATCAGTTACAGCAGCAGATTTATGCCGGACACTGCAGTGCTACCCTCTCTGCTGGCACGCTCTATATAGGCCTATAATCTGAACAGTGGCGGATCCAGAAATTTGGAACAGGGAACGGAAGGGTACTGGTGGGGTCTGTATTGTGACTAAGCGTTAGGTCGTAGGGGAAAACTTTTTACATGAATAACTAGCCTAGAGTCTTAAACCTAGGCATGTAAATTTTCGGGGATTTAGTACAAGGAGAACATTTTCAAATTTGGGGTTGAATGAAAAGCGGTAGAAAATTCGATTGAAAACTGGCCAATGGCCATCCCCATATCTCGGAAACGACGAAAGATAAGACCACTATTAGGGCCTACTGTTGATGACTAATAAGACGTGGCATATTGGCTTTCAAATGACATGAAGATCATCGACCTTGGATGACCTTGAAAGTCAATAACAACCAGTATAGTCAGCTATCCTAGCGACAGTTGGGCTTCTTGTCTGTTTAAGTGCCCAATGAACGCTGTTCACAAAACGACGACCCAAGAAAAACATCTTATATGCACGCTGTCCGTCACATCACATTGTTTTCTATAAATTAGGCCTATAGCAAAAGGAAGTAATCAAAAATCACAATTAAAAATCACGAAGTAAAATACGATATATAGTAAGTTTCACAACAAATACAGCGTACAAAAAACGTTAAAACATAAAAATTGGTCTTTTGAAATATTTTAGATTTAAAAAAAAATAAAAAACCTAGGTTTGTTTCTAACCATTTTTCCAGCTCTGGCTCCAAGTAGATAGAACGCCATGTCCAAAAGCACAGCTTCCATGGGTTGACATCTTGATCCGTGAAACCTGCAGCTGACCACGACTTGCAGATCGCAGGTGTCCGCAGCCGTCAATGCTGGCAACTGGCTGGCAGAGATCGATCAGGTAGCCTATCCAGGAGCCATGCCAGCTCTGTCGACTCTCGACACTTGTACACCCGGACGCACAGCCGGAACCTGATCCGATCAGTGACATCCAGCCAGTGCAAAAAATGGTGCCGGAAATGGGTTAGTTCTCGATCGTACTTGCCGCATACGTTTGACACGACTCGCGCAGCTGCGTTGAGAACACGTTGCAACTTGGCTGTCGTCTTCTTTGGCGAGCCGGCCAGTAGACCGACAAAGTAGTCGATGCGGTTGGCGACGAACGCGTGAACCCGCAGTGCGAACAGTTGTTGTCGATGGCTGTTCTGCAGAAAGACAGCAGACAGACTCTGTGCGAACATTGATGGCAACATGTTGGGCTCCGGCACCGCCAGAGCCCAACATCTCGACATGTTGGGATGTGGCAAAATGTTCGTCCATCGGTGTACATGTTGCACAACATTTTGTGCGTCCGACGTCCGTCCGTGTAGTGGAGTTTGACACCTAGCTTGCAGCACCACGAGTCACCACTCACCAGACAGACACACGTAGGCCTACACTTCTGTAACGCAGCATCGGTGACGCTCTGTAAAAAGCGTAGAAAAAAACAAAGCCGGTGCGAACGTTTACCAGGCAGTGAGTGCGTGGTGGATTATGGATAACGCGTCATAACGTCCAGCTGATCAGAGGGGCGTCAATTTGGCCCCGATGTTCAGGCCCGTCGAGAGCCACAACGAGGCCGGGGAAACGTTCTCGGGAGGCCAATCTGCATGGGCAGAAAACTTTTGAATTTTTCTTTTTAAAATGGCGCATTCTGGTGTACTTTATATTTTTGAGCGACGGCGGGGCCCCAAACGTCATGGGGCCCGGGGTAACTTACTCCCCTCCCCTCTCTCGACGGGTCTGCCGATGTTTTTCGAAGTTCCGACGTGCAAACTGCCAGATCGCGGATGGACACTGCCTTTCGGACCTTCTGTCACGTTGAAATTTATTAGCTGATTATTAGTGTAAAATAAGACTTAACTTTTGAGATAGCCCAACTTAATTATAACCAGAACGTCACACCGGACAGACAGACGGACGAACGGACGGACGGACAGACAGACAACATACCTACATGTACGCTGCATTACCCGCCGAGCGTGGTGAGCAGTGAGCACGGCCGGCATGTTTGTAAACAAAGTGACGTCATTTACCGCCCATGGGCACGCCCATTTTCTGTGTAGGTCAAATGACGTCATTGACGCAGCCATAGTAGGTTTGCGGTGAATGAATTCAGTGGGTAAACTAAATTCGTCGTTTTTGCTCAGTATGGGACTGTGCGATTCAGTAGTTGATGTCATCGTTCGTTCATAAGACAGCGGACAGCCAGCAGGCGACAGGGACAGGCCGATCACCGCCTCTGGACAGCGAAGGCAGCAGACAGGCATTTTTCACCTTGGGACACTGCAGCCGGATGTCTACGTCCACTTGCTCCGAGGACGTACGCAAATTTTCTGCTCTGTAGCTGAGTTTTGATGTCAAACAACCACGCTGTGTGCTTGGCGTATTTGAGGCGGAATTTGAGGGACGAGCGAAGATTAGGCCTACCGGACCTGTTGGAACGGTGTAGCCAAATACAATACGAATAGAATATTTGTGAAAATGTTTTTTTTGTATTGGACTCATGGTATATTCGGTAGTTTTTGTTTTGTTTTTATCTGTACATTTTGCATGATTTTTGTAATAAATGTGTATAAATTGTGTAGGATAAGTCGAGCGAGGAGGATGATTTGGATGATGACACCATGGTGGATGAGCGTCGTGTTGTTGTTGGTGTCTGTGCAATGGCAAAGAAGTCCAACTCTCGACCAATGCAAGAAATTCTTGAGCGTCTGGCACTGTTTAAAGATATTCGTACTTTCGTCTTCGAAGAGTCTGTTATTTTACATGTAATTGATGTTTTTATTAATGCTGTATAATTAACGAGTTGTGTCAGAATAGTGATGCAAGAGCTAATAAACCTTAAACTTTAATGTTGACAGTATCAGAAAGTTGAGAGACGTCATGTTTTATTTGTCCATCAGTTTATATCAGCTTTATTAAATTTTTTAAAGCTGTCAGTAGTTTTCGATAATTGCTGCACTTTTTGAGTTTTTGTAGTGATGTAACGTGAAAATCTTGTATACTGGTATGACAGACATGTAATTCAGTTCTGTCATGCAGCTGCAACTGCAGTCTGTGGCACAGTAACAAACTTAGTTTAGTAGCATTTGCATTACATTTATATGTAGATATTTATGTCTACTGGAATATTTGAATGTTCATCATTATTACATCACGTGAATCTGTATAAATGTGCTTATAAAAAGTCACAGTTAAATGACGTTTAATAATATCTAAATAATTTTTTTGAAAAAAATGGTTTTATGATTTACAGTAATTTACTCATCGTAATGTGGCTGTGCAGTTTAAAAAAATTGTTTTTGTTGATGCACTGCAGCTATGCTATAGACAACTGTGGTACGGGTTGTCGTCTGTCTGTTCATCGCGGATGTATTGTGGCTAAGTGGTAAGAGATAGGGCCAAGGTTGCTATTGATCTAATAGGAAATCGCATACACCCTTTCTGATGAAATCAAAATCATTGATCATGGATGACCTTGAAGGTCAGTACTGCAACAGGAACTGTATAGGCTGTAGCGTGTCTTCCTTAGTGGCAGCTGGGCTTTTTTGTTTATGCATTTTGTGATGTTAACAAATATTTTATATGTGGGGTGAACTTTTGTTAATGTTCTGTGTGATTACAATTCGCAGGAACCGGTGGAGAATTGGCCATTGTGTGACTGCCTTATATCATTTCACTCAAAGGGTTTTCCTCTGGAAAAAGCTGTTATGTATACAGAATTGCGCCGACCTTTCGTCATCAACGACTTATATATGCAGTATAAATTACAGAACAGGTTTGTAGTTTGACGCTTATTAATTAACTGGTGTATTGTCATTGATAATTCAGTTTTTTTTGCTTCATGTTGGTTGGGTATAAGGAAAAGCATTGGACTAGTAAGTTACTATAATTCTGCTACAACTGTTACATATTTTACAACTTTTGGAGGAGAAGTACCACAGATGCGCATTGGCTGCTAAAATCAAAATCAAAGGTAGTTATAGCAAAATTTGCAGTTTTCGTTAATAATACTGTTTTGTTGTTTATCAGTCATGCACATCATTCTTGTGAATATATTTTTAGAACCTAAAATGTTATGTATTTCTTTGTTTTTTTCAACATTATTTTATTATTTTTTCTGTCTAGTGCTATTTGCTTCCACTGTTTGACCCTTGTGAGCATCAACTTCAATATGTGTCATTTTTGTCAGTTGTTTAATATTAAAAGCAGATGCTCACAACCATTTTCCTGCCCTTATAGATCTACCTAAGTTAACCAGTGGTTTATAGTTGTTTTCAGAGGAAATGTATAGATTGCTTAGTCGGTAAATTGATATAAGCGGGGTGCAAGTGTTTTCATGTCTCTTGGCTCAGAGTTTATATGTGTCAAATATGGATGTATAACCCATGCTTTAGTGCTGAGTTGTCACTTTATCTCACTGCAGACGTCTTCTGTCCTCCAATAGACAGCATTATCACATTGATGACTGTCTGGAGGATAACAGGGAAGATTTTTAGAACTACCATTATTGTTAATTGCATATGCATGCATATAATGGAGTTCTTACAATTTTAGGTTTAGCTCGTTTTTTTGTGTTTTATGTTTCTGTTTTTTACTTTTATTGTAAAAGTTAAACTTACCATTCCATTACTATGTGTTTGTGTGCATTCTGCCTGAAATGGCCATCCTCAAAATGACCTATATACTGTGTTGGAGGGGGACATTAAACCCTACTCACTCGCTCACTGTAGCTATTTTAAGACTTGATAAGCAGTATGGGTCTTGGCCATTTGTCTGTTTGTCAGTCCCATAGTGATGTGTAGAATTCTGCATTATTTAGGGTTTACATGACCATTGTGCTAATTTTCAGTTTAGAAGGTCAAACATTGAGGTCATTGGATGTCAAAAATCTTCAAAGATAATTGCATATCTTGCCAGCAGCTTGGCCCACTGCACACTGGATACATTGCAGTGAGCGTATGCTTATATCTAGCTGGATGGCCGCATGTCATGTTGTCACAAGGTCTCGTAACATTTTGTCTGTATTACTGCTGGGCAGGTACAAGGTGTACAAGATATTGGCCAGTGTTGGCATTGATAAACCACGCTTCACCGTCGTCAATAGAGACACTCCTGGAGAAGGTTTCTTCTTTGTATTTTCTGTGATTTGTTGAATAAGGAAGTTATTTATGGCTTGTTAAAGGTCAAGCTCAGACTAAAAAAAATAGATGTCGTTGCAAACGTAAACTCCAATGCTGTTTGATATACCAGTAGATCAGAGTATTTTCTACTTGTTAATACAAGTGTCTCTAAGTTTATCTTTTTACTTATTTTTGCACATGCAAGACAGCATTACTGTTCAGTTAGGTGCGACATTATATTTGCAATTACGCTGACTGCATTGTGGTCAGAACACTTGTAGTTGTCAGCTTTCAAGCCTGGAACTCTCTTCCAGCTTTGCTGCATTCCATAGATGTTTCAAGCAGCTGCATATTTGACTTCTGGCTTCTGGTTATTTGGAGACACTACAGATACATGTGATGATTGTTGATGATACTGATGATGTTGAGTATTTCCATAATGACCAGTGTAGTGAGTGTACATAAGAATATATGTTACAGCACTTATGTTGTAACACTTTATTTTTGTATTTTATGTTTTTTTTTGTATGCATGTTAGTATATTCTGACCATGTTGAACCAGCTAAGTGCAAATTTTTTTGGACTCATGTATGAATTCTGTTAACATCGTGTTTGCTGCGGCTTGTTGGACAACAGAATGCAGTGTAACGGAAGCTGATGACTTCATTGAGGTGAACAGTACAATCTTTCACAAGCCGTTCGTAGAGAAACCCGTAAGTGCTGAGGATCACAACGTTTACATTTACTTTCCAACAAGCGCCGGTGGGGGCAGCCAACGTCTCTTTCGCAAAGTTAGTTTTGTTTCTTGTGGTTATTTTTTAAAAATAGATATGTACTATTTTTTAGTAATATACATGCAATTTGTAGACTTTGAGTCTAGATGTTTTCTGTTAATTTTATGTTTGCACTTTGAAATTTTTTATTGAACAAATGCACCATTCTTTAAACTGCAGTTTTAAAGAAGTCACAAAATGGTTCTGAAAAAAATTAAAATTTTTGGGACATTTCTGTCTTTCATAGCTTTTATATACTTTATGTGTGGCATATAAAGTTCATGTGTTGTGTTAAAGTGGAATGGTATTATTACGTCATCAGTTGTGTGCAACAGATTGGAAGTCGCAGTAGTGTCTACAGCCCTATCAGTGACATCAGGAAGAGTGGATCTTTTATTTATGAAGAGTTTATGGCAACTGATGGCACAGATGTAAAGGTTTGTTCGTATTCATTTAAATATATGACATTAGTTGTTTGGTGGTGGTCATCACTAAGGAGCAGTGCTGAGGTTTGCCATGGGACTTGTAGCTATAATTCCATCTGCTGCAAAAAAAGATGAAGGATTCATGAATGTGTGTATTTTGCACAATAAAATGGTTAAAATTGTGAATTCATAGCACAGTCAGATTTATGCTAAATGTTCTGATATTAATATTTATCACTTGCTACCAGTGTGATAAAATACCAGTTTTAACTGTCTATTAGACTATTTCATGCATAAGAGTTTATTTTCTGGCTACTTGACTATGAATATTTCTTTGCATTTACTTAAAATCTCATATTTTATTGTGCTTGAATTAAGATACAGTAGGCCTTATTTTAGGCGCTACTGATGCTGAACATATACCATTTGCAGGTGTACACTGTTGGACCAGATTATGCACACGCTGAGGCACGCAAGTCGCCGGCACTTGATGGCAAGGTGGAGAGAAACAAAGATGGGAAAGAAATTCGTTATCCCGTGTTGCTGTCAGCTAAAGAGAAGCTGATAGCAAGAACTGTGTGCCTTGCCTTCAAGGTGCTGAGCATATTTTATTTATTTTTGTCACTGACTGTCGTCTTTTAGTTCTTTAAATATCAATGCTTCAGTGCTGTTGTTTTAGCAACAGAAAGGAGATTCAGCCTATAGAAGTATTGTTTCAGCAGGTCTTGAAAGTCCCGTGGACAGTTTTCCACAGTGTGTTCTGTTTTGCATGTATGTGCATCTGGAATGCATTCAATAAATGATTTACATACTTACTTAATTTTGCATGTGCTGTTACAGCAAAACGTCTGCGGCTTTGATCTGTTGCGAGCGAATGGCAAGTCCTATGTCTGTGATGTCAACGGCTTCAGTTTTGTGAAAACCTCACCAAAGTACTACGATGACTGTGCCAAGATCCTCGGGTGGGTTTATTGACGTGTTAAAGTGATGCATAAAGACTGATTGTCGTGCTCTGATTGTCGTTGTCATTATAAACACTGATCTTCGATGATGCTTCATTAATTGGTCATTTTTTTTCGTAACTAAGTAGACCAACACATGACAGAGTTTTTTTAATAATAATAATAAAAATAATAATACAAGATTTATATAGCACCGTAGAGTCTGAAGATACAGATGTGTTGATAGCACATTAGATAAATGTTTAGTTAATAATGATAATGTCATGATCTTGAGGTCACTAGTTCGAGCTAAAGATTACAAAATATCTAATCTACAGCAATAAGACAACTCAAAAGTGCAGTAAAACATAAATTCTATAATTTATTGCAAAAGCACGACGCACATAATAAAAATTACACTGGGAAAATACAGAAAACAATATAAGCAAACAGAAACTTCAAATATTAGACATTGACTGGTTTTATAATAATAAGGAAAAATGGATAAAAGTTAATCAGATATACAGGGAGGACAAACAAACAAACAAACAAGAAGAAACATAAGACACAACACAATTATCAAAATGTAGCTGAACAGTGCAATCAAACTGTCAATCCAGGTGTTTAACTAGAACACAGTCTCAATATATATTGTGTCGCAGCCTGAAATCGCCAAAAAAATCCATAAAATTCCCTATTTTGGTATTTAAGGTCATTCAAGGTCATTGAATTTGGCGCCAATCGAGAGCCAGTGTACGACTTCCTGTTAGTGATTCATAGTAACCTAGGCCCTATCTCGCACCGTTACTGAGATACAGCGACTTATTGGCCAAAAATCACAAATTTTGCCCACCAACCTCTCATTCAGCACCCTCGTTTGGGGTGACCTCCTTCGCATTTATGGAAAAACTTTACAGTTCCTGAAACTAGAGTCTTTCGGGCAGCCGATTGTGAAGATTTAATGATTCTAGCTTGCACTGCTTTTGACTGATCCACTTGTGTGACTGACAGACAGACAGATGGATGGACGGACAGACAGAATTGTGATGGCTAAGATGCGCAGCAGTAGAGTGTCGACTCTTCTTCGTGAAGTGTCATTTCGATGAAAATGAGCTGAATCATGGAGAAGGAGCTTGTCATAGCTGGACGATTCATGCATATGTCTTTACATATTATATTTTTCAGTCTCCTTCTTGGCTAGTCATTCTGTATTGATTGGTATACACCGTGTCCGCAAAAAAACATTTAGTACATTTTCGATTGTAATGTAAACAAAAATTACCAGATTTTAATAATTTTTGGTACATACAAAAATTATTTAAATTGGATAGCCTTTCTTCAAGTGACAATTGATAATGTTCGGGATTTTTTTTTGGACAAAGTGTGTATTGCTGTACAGTCCATTTTGTGTGGTTGTTTACTGCTGATTGACTGTTTGCAGTAACATGATACTGCGGCAGTTGTCTCCCCAGCTTCACATACCATATTGCATCACATACCAGCCGGAAGATATTCCCATTGTGCCAACTATGTATGGAACGATGTGAGTTTGCACTGTGCTCTCAGTAATGAGCATTAAAGTAGAATTCAATTTCAGTGCTCTGTCTGATTTGGTGATTTTTTTGTATGAGATTTGTGATGTTAACTTTGTGAGCTGTAAGTTTCAGCTGGTTAGCATAGAGAAAATGCAGAAAGAAAAATCGGGCTGTTTTTCTTATAGGCTATGGCAGTATACTTGCTGCTGCATGTGGCTTTATATACTGGATATCCACAGTTACCAGTTTATATTCAATATGCAGCTTATAAGATTATATGATAAGCAGTAGAGTCTAATGCAATAACATGGGATGATGCAGTTAGCTGAAAGTAGTGTTTTCATACAGATAGAACCATTTTGCAGCCAGTTTGCATTTACTGCAGTTTGCTAGTTTTTTTACAAGTTTGGAAGTGTTGGTTGCTTGAACATGATATTCTACAGGTAGAAAGACACCAAACTTACGCAAAGTACTAAAATAGCTTATTTCTGTGCATTATTATCTCTCAAGATAAGAACTTGTGTACCACTGCTTGCAATCTACACAGAATGTGCTGTCCGTGGCTCAAGGTTTTGGTTTATGTTATTTAGCACCTGATTTGTTTGATATTGTAGTATATTTAAAGTTTCATCAATGGCTGAATTCAGATGGTTGTTGTGTAAATGCAGGATGGAGTTACGGTGTGTTATCGCTGTAATTCGGCACGGCGATCGCACTCCGAAACAGAAGATGAAGATGGAAGTTAGACACAAAATGTACGATTTCGTATCAGATGTTGTCTTCGTGTATCACCGTAACGGGCAAGCTTATGACATACATGCCATGTTTAAACTAGAGGCATATCATTAGGTAAATTGTACTCTGATGGCTGATTTGACGTCCACTAGTTATTTGTTATATGTAATGACTATTTGTGAAAAGTGTGTGTAAATGAAGACTATATTACTGCTAAAGATATTTAGGAGACAAACATGTTAAAGTAAAGTTTTTTGCTTTGGAAATTCACAGTGGTGCAGTTTGATTGTTATTTTGCAGGTTTTTCGATCTGTTTGAGAAGTACGGAGGCTACGAGTTCGGTCACTTGAAGCTTAAGCGTCCGAAGCAGCTGCAGGAGGTGCTGGACATTGCTCGGTTTTTACTCAGCGAAGTGATCACCAATCACGATCCGGAGATTGAGGAAAAGAAGCCAAAACTGGAACAGCTGAAGGCCGTGCTTGAAATGTGAAGTTTTGTCACTTTTCTGTAGTCTAGTGCTGTTTAACTTTGTCATATTTGAAAGCATTTTTAATGGTTAAACTGAAGTTAACTATCATTATACATTTTGACAATTTTGTGGCATAAAGTTAGCACAAAATTAGTGATGTAACTTTTGAAAATAATTTTTTTTTGTTTTTGTTGATACATTTTTAGTAAGTTTATGCAGACATAGTTTATTTCTAAATCATTTTTTTTCTGTTTTGTGTTTTCGGTATTGTCAGCCCTGTAATGCAATCCAAATATTTTTAGTGTAGTAATGATACTTGTGGTAAATCTATTTCCTGATTTATTTGAGTGTGTATGTTTCTGAATTTTTATGTTTTTGGTGGGTTTCTTTTTTGTGATCGGCCATCCCATCTGTAAACAGGTCTGCTCCAGTGATGTCTCAAGATCTCTTTGGTGATCCACTCTGAACTAGTGTGATGTAACTTTAAAGTATAAACTAAATGAAGGAAGAAGCTTATCCATAGGTTACAGTGACTGTCTTTTTGGCCTGTGTCCAACTATCTGTTTATGAGATTACGCAAAAGTTGTGAACGAATTTTGCTCATTTTTTGGAGAGATAGAGTAAGGAGTTGATTTGGTAATCTGGAACCAGAAGTTAATTAAAGGGATATTTTTATATTGTTTTTGGAGGAATGGCACATGGTCCAAACTGCGAAAGTCATGAAAGAGGTTTCTGCTTCTTAAATGCTTTTTGTTCATATAATTGCTTGTTGTGATGACTTTTATCTGTCTGCGTACATGTACGTTCTCGTCGATATTAAATGCGCTGTGCTTGAGCTAATGCCAGTGAAAAGTTTAGTAGCATCGACGGAAACTTTGTCAAACTAGGTACGGACATTTTTCGGGGATCAATCGCAAAGTTCAGTTTAAGTATCAACCGCATGGTGCAACAAAGAAGTTCTCATCGGATGATGATGGTTAGTTTTGCTTTGGTCTCCGTGTAAGAGATGAGCTGTTGTGTACGTGTATTTTTCTTCTCGTAGATCTGTAGCGATTTTCTCGAGCCTGTTTTCGTTATCCTGTAGAGGCATGATCAGAACTGTTTGGTTTTCGTCGCTAGGTACACCTTTGACGGGATTTTCCGCAAGGTGCAGATGAAGTATCACGAGCGGGTTTTTCCACAGTCAGGCATAAGTCTGTCGTGTTTATTTCTTGCCCCAAATGTTGAATTCCTTCCCTTTTCTTTTTTTCCCGTGTTGCTTTGTTATGTCCTGTGTGGATTTCCAGCTCATGTATATTGATTTTATTTATTGTGTTCTATGCTTTCTTTCATTCTTTGTAACAGTTAAAATAATTCTTGTCAGAACAGCTATCAGACTTTGGACAAATTTTGGTTATCATTAACTGAAATTTGATGTGATTCTTAGTGAGTAGACTATTTTCAGCGTTCATTCAATAACATAAGTGTTGATGTATTAAGTATTTTCTTATTGCATGTTGATTATTCACATTACGTATTTTGCATCTCAGATTTGCTGGTCTTCTTGCCGACATAGTGTGCTACTTATACATTGTGAGGCATAAAAAACACATTAAAATTTATCAATTCTAACTTGAAGAAAGATGGGCAGATTTTAATGATTTTTGGTATGAATATTCCAGACAACTGGCCATCAAATGATCATTTATGTTCCCACCTCACCGAGCGTCTGTTTCTGCATTACCTGGGGAACACAAAAGAAACAAAATATTAATATTACATTTTTATTCAATGCAATATCATTATTTGATTTAAATAACGCACATTAGCACATTTTGTCCAAATTTCTAGCACTTTGGTTGACAGTTTATACAATTGTCTAGTTGTGCAATTGCTGACAGTAAATATTTGAAATATCGGCCATTTGTGTAAGCCTTGCATTCTCCTGCATTCTCTATGCATTAATAGCAGTGTTGATAATGTTCTGCTTCAGACTTCAACCAGTCGCTTCTTGAGTTCAATGATATTCCTAAACAATGTGCCATAAACTCGCTGCTGCACAACACTGCAAAAACTGTCAAATGAACTGTGAGCAGGGCTGTTAGGGGCTACATATCTAGAATGATTAAATTTGCTGATGTTTTTCCTTTTTTTTTAACTTGTGTGGCATTTGTTCTGTTTCCCCAGGTAATGCAGTAACAGACCTTAGGTGAACTGGAAATTTAAAGGTCATTTGATGGCCAGTTATGTCAGAAATGTTTATACCAAAAACTATGAAAATCTTGTTGTTCTTCTCTAAGTTATACTTTCAGTAATGTTGCGGATGGTTTTTGACATCTTTTGTTCATTTTAACGCCGATTTCGTGTGTTTTGATTTCTCTAGGTAGTGCAGAAGCATATGTTGGGTGAGGTGGAAATTTGAATTATCGTTTGATGGCAAGTTATATCAGGCATAGTTGTACCAAAAATTATTAAAATTTGATTATCCGCCTTCATGTTATGATCGATAAATTTTGGTGTGTTTTCATACCTCACAGTGTATTTACTTGCTTTCAACTGTATTTAATAATCTTTGAGTGCATGATATCTAATAACAGAATCTATGAATCAAGAGTACATGGTGACATGATAGTGTTTAGTTCTAATTGAGACCGGGTACATAAATAGAGTCGCTTAATTATCGTCTGTTTATGTTGTTTTAAGTAAGTGAAATGATGTTGATAAAGCATATTAGTGTAATAAAAAACTTTGATCGAACACAGCTGAAGCTGTACATAGGTAATTATTTTAGGATTGTTAATGTGTTTACTAAGATAGCTTTACATAATGAGCGTAACAAAGTGAATGTTTAAATAACACTGTTTGTTAGATTCTGTTTTTTGCCGATTGTACTTGAATAATGGTCGAGCTATTTTTATGGTTGTCATCCATCTGTCCGTCATCTGTCTGTCTGTCGCAGATGTATAGTGGCTAAACGGTGTGAGGTAGGGCCTAAATTGCTATTGATCACTAATAGGAAGTCGCATATTGGCTTTGAAATTACTTGCAAATCATCGACCTTGGATGACCTTGAAGGTCAGTACTGCAACAGGAACCATATAGGCTGTAGCATGTCTTCCTGAGCAAGGCGTTTTTATTGTGAGAAATATTTGCAAAACCTGCGTTTGATATTCTTTTTGTTCATTTATTCTTTAGCTATTTATATCGCCTAGCAAAATGACCACATGCAATGTCTGTTATACTAGCATTCATTGTAGCTTTCGAGATGGCGTTAACATAGCGTGCACGGAACTGTGTCACCTCTGACAAATTGCTTTCTCTCCGTGACTGTAAGTCGGACGCTGGGCTTCGGATGTAGGCGGTATGGTCGGCTTTTCCTAGCAATAGCTGGGCTTCTTGTTATGTTCTATCTCATGTGCGTCAAGTTTTACACTCAAAGCATCATTTTCATTTGTGTTTTGTTTTTACCATCCTTTTTGTGTTTGTGGTGTGGGTTACTAACTGGTTTTGTCCAATGCTGTTAACAGTCGTGATAGAATGCAGTGTTCCTTTTGCTTCTTACTAGATTTGAACTGTTTTGTGGTATTATCATTATGAGAATCATTTTTTCTTTTCTTGCATAAATTGTATTCATCACAAAGTGTTTCGATTTGTAGTTAATGAATAGCCTGCAGTTGTGTAACATCATAATACCGTATGCTTTTTTATGTACTAGATAAGTCCTTATGCAGTATGTAGCTGTCATCATTTGTAGTGAAAGCAGTAAGTAATAGACTTTTGTTTATGCAGAGCCAGCAGATAGGAAGGCAAAGGGTCGGCTAGTTACAGCAACAAGCCAGGAGTCTGTAGCAAGTATGTCTAAAGACTCGGAGCCTTCGCTGGTGCTGATACTCAAGTGGGGTGGTGAACTCACTCCTGCCGGAAAGATCCAAGCCGAGGAACTGGGAAAAGCTTTCCGCTGCATGTATCCAGGAGGACAAGGTGCAGTTTTTTTCTTATCGTGTTTTCATAACCGCGCCAATGTTTTTGTCTCAGTAGCTGCATAGTGATCTATGGAAGCAGGCAGAATAGTTGAGAGATGGGCAGTTGGGCACAGAAGAATGTAAGCCAGTGATGTAAACAAGTTTTTTTCAAGACCAAGACTTTTCACGTAGCATCAGCTGTTTCAGTGTATTATTGCCGCTGACTGACTTGCAGTTTTCATCAAAGTTAATAGTACATGTAATTGCTAGCTCAAGACAGATCAAGACCAGGACTTTTTCAAGACCAAGGTTTCAAGAACTGCATCTCTGAAATAAGCAGTAAGATGAGCACTGTAAAGACAAATGCCAACTAGGCAAAAATGACATAAGCATTAATGCAATTAGTTAATCATATAGGTTTAAAATGTTATGTATTTCCCTTACTTGATGGATTGGTTCTGGACACTTGAGCTGTCGTGTTTTCTGATAGGCCCAGTTAAGAAGTTTCGGTCGCATATTTCGCTTGTCACTGTTTATTTTGTAAGGTTCTAGTAGAAATTAAATGTCACTAAGAATCAGTTACTGGTAAGAATGCTAAGCTATGAATGCTTTTAAATCCTCAGCTGTCTTTAATCTGTAGTGATCTAATTGTAGGCACATTTATTCTGTATTTTCGGCTGTCAAAGCGTTAACAAAATATGATTACACTGCTTCTTTTATTCATTTGCCAAAGTTTACAGTTTAATTCGAATTTAAATATTTTCAATCTAATAATAAAAGTAATTTGAATGATTGGTAGTCATTTTTCATTTCTGGGAAAATGTCAAGATATACAGTAGGTTCATAATTGAAGCAAAAAGAATCTAAACTTAAATTGATGCATTTTGAGTTAATGTTTGAATCAGTTTCATTTTCTGAATTATTGTGTTGCCATAGTTGTTGATTGTTTTTTTCACGTAAATGAGTTGTCCTTTATTTTTTTGTATCATCTAATATCTGAAATGTGCAATAGTGCTTGATTGCTTGCCTTTGAGTCATATTGCACTATACCATATCATGCTATGCCATCATTATCTGCTTCATAATAATATGCATATGATATCTTTATTATGTTTGTTACTTATCAAGTCTAAATCTGCTGTTTTGTAACACCATTCCTTTCCTAATGATGGTGTTCTAATACCTGTGTTATTACTGGCATTTTCTGTTTTTGTTTTTGTATTTATTCTGCAGTTACAAAGGAGTTTTTTGGTATTTCTTTTTTCTGTTTAAGGACATACTGAGTATGGATAATGATGCTTATGTGGCAGTGATAATGAATGATATGAGGTTATCGGAATAAATTTAGACAGCACATAATACTTTTTTTCTTATGAGAGAAAAGGTAGCCAGCATGGGAGTGAAGCACAGACTGCAGGAAAAGAAAATGAAATAGTGATGCTGAAATGCTCAGATGATGATGTTTGAATATGATGTTCAAATGAAGGACAGTTTATCTTTACGTCATAGGCTAGGAATTAATTGAGTTGCACGATTGAGATGGATATTATCATGTTTTATGATATGATAAGAATGATTGTTCCAAAATACAGATTATGTAGTGACAGCTGTTAAACCTACATGCAGGCCATCAGTAATGTGGAAGAAGAAATGAAGTCCTTTTTCAAATTTGGAAGAGAAAATAAGTGTCTTATAGTAAATGGAAAAGATTAATAACTTAACATGGAAGCCAAACTGAGAATAGTGATAGTCACAGATTGACGTTTTTGTGAGTTTTGAATTTTTTAATCCTTTTTTTATGGTCCAAACCTGTGTTATCCGGTGTGTTATGTACTTCCATTTCATTTACTTTTTTTATAGTTTATACTCATCTTGGTATTGCTCCTGTTATTACAATTATTATTTGCTATACAGGGTGGTCCAAAAAACCGGACCTGTTTGAGCGTAGATAACTATGCGATGATTAGTGGTAGAAAGGCGTGTTATAGGTCAAAAGTTTCAGGATGCTTTAGAGAAAAAATGCCTGACTTGCATAGCGGATCATTTAAATATTTTTGCCTTATTTGCATAAATCATTATTACCCCTGAAATTCAGCTGGATTAGACTGTAACACATGGATTTAGCATGGATATTTGAGCTTTTGTAACTTAGTGATGTTTATTGGTAGAAAGTCGTGTGATATGTCAAAAGTTATGCAATCGAGTATAGAATCAAAGTAGAGCTTACATATCTGTCCATTTAAATATTCTTTGCCTGATTTACGTAAATTTGCGCTACCCCTAAAATCATGTTTAATTGACAGTAATGCATGGATGTAAGTTGATTTTTTTCATCAGCATACAGTGAAATAACAACAATCATTAACACACACGTTTAGTTTAGATGAAATTCAACAGTGGCAGTTAGACACCTTTTGCATTCATAATCATCGTCAGTTTTTTCGCAGCTAATCGATCATGGAGTCAATGTGTTCAGGATCAGCTAAGCCCAGCATTCGATTAGCACACGTTTTAGCTGTTTAGTTTCTGAAATTTTGTGACCATGCCATCTGCCGCAAAGCCCCTACACCGAATAATCCACAGGATTAAAATTTTGATTATTTGGCAGCAGGTTTTTGAGTTCAGTGAACTAGGGCACATGGGAGTGCAGGCAAATGCTTAATTTTAAAGGTAATAATGATTTATGCAAATTAGGCAAAAATATTTAAATAATTCACTATGCAAGTTGGGTATTTTTCCTTGAAACATTCTGAAACTTTTTGCATCACACGCCTTTCTACCACTAATCATCGCAAAGTTATCAATGCTCAAACAGGTCCGGTTTTTATTGGACCACCCTGTATTTTGCTAGCATGCTATATATCTGTATTTATGACCATGAGAGACCATATATGGACCAACTTAATTCTTGAGGGGATTTTCTTATATACTTTGTGAAAATATGCCCAACCTACCGAAAATTTTATAGTCTGACTTTTCACAAGCATTTTATAGGCCGTATTCAGCGTACTTTGCAACTTAGTAACATAACAGACTAACATCATTATAACATCATGTTATGCATATTTAGCCTGCCAAGTCTCATGCATCTTATGTGAGTCTCACTCATTTTCAGTTAACTCGCGTTACTTCTTTCGCTAAACTTTACTCGCACATTTTGATTTTCAGATCTTGGCAGCTATGCATGTTTAGCTTTCATGAGTTATTCAACAATTTAGTCCGACTTGTTCATTTGCTACTTGTGATTTTTCAGTTTTTGGCATCAGTGATTTAAATAAATGTACAAAACATTAGTTTATACACTTGTTAACGGCAACATTTAAGGACTTGCACATCGAAAACAGCAAAAATTACAAAAGGTGATATTGCCCGCATCACACTGACTGTGT
>Ga0056128_1001779_pt1 | contig 24818 bp, 14 predicted proteins | sample WorMetLIZISLAND2_FD_71113 | JGI IMG/M metagenome (GOLD analysis project Ga0056128, IMG submission 71113) | Marine gutless worms symbiont microbial communities from Max Planck institute for Marine Microbiology, Germany - Olavius geniculatus... ... | reverse complement strand
CTCGTCTCGTTCTTTCTAAGTCGCTGCTCCCACTCTCTGGAACAAACATTCTGCAAAGACCAGATCATTAAGTACTTTTGGTAACTTTTAAATCTAGGCTTAAAACCAAACTGTTTACCTTAGCCTACTGCACCAGGACAGATCAGCGCCAACACAGCGGTTACGATTCACCGAGACAATGTGACAATGGCTGGCGCTATATCAAATTGTTTCAAGATTACATCACTGGAGACGAAGCTACATACTTCGAGCCGATATCGCAGTTCGATGCCGGTGAGCGTGGCGCAGTTGCTGACGGCGATGTACCAGCTCGTCAGTCGGTCGGCATACACCGAGAAACTGCGACCTCCCTTGCACACGAACAGGTCATCGACGTCAGGTGAGTCGGAGCCTACGACGTGGCAACCGGACCACGAGAAGCTCGGCGTCAGACGAAGAATCTGGTCGTCCTCGGGACGTAAGATGTACTCGCGCTGCCAGCAGTTCATGCGAGGTCCAATGCCGGCGGCCTGCTCGTCGACGTAAAACAGAACATTCTGACAACATCGGTCAGCTGGGTAGACGAACTCGAAGCTCAGCTGGGCGGTCGTACGAACACTCACGTTCGCGATGTACCCGTACCAGTCCCTGAAAACACACCACATCAGTAAACCGGCGTCTACTAGGTCTAGGGGTCCGGATCCCCCAGCCTCCAATAGGACGACCTGTAAGATTCGTGCAAATCCGAGGTTTTTTGGATGGGTGAAGGGGAGGTGTCTGTTAGTCGCTGCCTGCCTGTGCTATCGTAAGTCTGACGCCCTACCGTTACACTAACTACCAAGCCACCACGCTTGTTTGTTACGTGTTAACTAAGAAAGGACACATACAGAACCTAATGATAACGATAATAACGACATTACCGATCAGTTTTAATGTGTCCCTCGTAGATGCAGGGCATTCCTGCGCCGATATCGTCGGACTGTGCCGAGTGTCGCGGTGCTGGTGGCTCGGCCACTCTGTGCTGGTCGTCCGCGGAAGACTGCGGCAGTGCTAGCTGGCGACTGTGAGCGGCGGCTGAGTGGGACGATTCGCCGTGATAGCGGCGAGGATCCGCCGCCACTGAACCGACGAGGAGTGCCGCAGCCGCTAGTAGACAAAAGGCCGCCACGGACGGACCGCCGCCCCACGGATCAGCACCATCCGGGCTGCCGTTCACCCATCGCCGTCGCCTCCGCCGCCGGCGTGACCGGGCGTACTGGCGACACAGCACGGCCGCCGAAACTGTACGACGAAGAACTGATGAGTCCGATGACCGAACTACGCGCGTTAACCGGACGTCGAGCAGCGGACGCGAAGCATCGCAGCAGTGAGCATCGTCACCAGTAGCCAGCAAGGTCCGACCACGGCAGCTAAGCGCGTCTGTTGTTGTTGAACTCGTGTTTACAGCTAAAATCTGAGGGTAGCCGTTCGTTCCGTTTTGTCGCCGATAACACGTTGTCGATCTCGTCAGAGCTCGCCCACCGGCACAGACGACGTCGCTGCTTCGCCGTCGCCTGCGACTGCAGACACAGACTGTCGCTGTATTGCGGCACCGGTGGTCAACCACGCCCGGGACTGTATCAGCGTCACCACGTCGTGTCACGTCGTCATCGTCGGCACCCATGTTGTCGTAGTCGTCGCCGTCTCGAGCTCAGATTCTACATCGAGTATAGAACGGCAAAACATCATAAAAAACTACAGTTGTGTAATAGCAGATCATCCTAACTAACTACAAAGTTTTTCAAAATGCTACTTACATATTCATTTAATTACACAAGAAAGGAACATATCGAGTACGTCATTTATAAACAAACGTTACAAAAACATTAACAAGAAGCCCAGCTGTCACTAGGGAAAACGCGTTACTGCTTACAGTTCCTGTTGCAGTACTGACCTTAAAAAGGTCATCCAAGTTCGATGATTTTCATCTTATCTAAAAAAAACGTATGCGATTTCCTATTAGTGATCAATAACAACCTAAGCCCTATCTCATACCGTTTAGCCACAGTACATCCCTGACCCACAAACAGACGGATGACAACTGTGCCATGGACGCCTACAGCATAGCTGTAGCGCGTCAACAATACTCTGCAAAAATGACCGAAAATACATCGTTTAGGAAGATGTTTTTAATTCTGTTGAAATGTCATCGACAACAAATAAAATGTTTGCTATCATACCTTGGATATTCGTCGGCGTCGTCGCCTGGTCGTCTCCGGTGGAATCAGTAGATGCAGTGGACGCCCGCAGTCAGCGATGCCGGACCGTTAATGCTGCCATTTGAGTATAGTGGCGATTTCCGCCAATTCACAGTGCGTGTGGTGATATCCTGGGTCGGCAGCTGAATGGCCAGCGCGCCGCCGGTCACCAAATGACACATTTCAGTCGATCGTCGAGAGCGAACGTCAACAAGCCGCGGTACCGAAGCACTGGCGGTTGTATGTGTCAGTCTGTCGGGCCGTAATCATCACAAACCCGTCAACGCACGACTCGGCGTGGTTGTTGTTGTTTCGGGAGCTCACGCCCATCCGATCCATATCCGTCCCGGCGTAGATCATCCATATTCTACTGCAGCGGCCCCAGTCGTCATCACTAAATACGCGCATATAGATGGGAGCAGCTTCTTCACGACTCCGTTGACGCCATTCGCATGCTGCCGCTGCTGCTGCAACCTACACGGAACACACATGGCAATATAATCGCGGCTACTAGACCTGATATTCAGTTTGAACTCGTCCGCCGCAGAATTAATGTTGCTACGTAATAACCGATTCTGTCCTCCTCCGTATAAATTTACTGACGCAGCTGCACAAGAGAGCCGTGCCATCGCAAGGAATCTGCGTGATGCAGCAGCTATTTTGGCATGCGAAGCATGAAACAATAGGCGGTGATTTCTGCTGTTTGTCGTCTTGCATTTTTGAGTTTAATAATTGTTTTTTGTATTAACATTTTGTCATTACGCGATGCAAAGTTTGTTTTTTTGTTTAATTCGCCCGTCACAATGCGTATCAAATTGAAACTGGTTGCTTGGCGAAAGACAGACATACGGAAGGAGAACATGCGGTCTCCCGTAGCCTAGCTGGCTGCTGCTGGCACATAATAAACGGGCGTCGGTCGCCCGATGGCGGATGCGAGATTACAGAGGAAGTAATTTGCCGTCGACAATAAGATGGTCGGTGTGGCCGCCGGCCGGTCGGTCAGTAATGTCCAGTTATTGTTCCGCACTTTTATCACGCATGCAAGCCAACACGCCCGTATATAACCGCATCGTCTGGCCTGCCTCCGTCTGTCTGTCTGTTCGACCAAAGTCCTCCGCAACAAGACCCTTATACCCGCGTAGATTCGTGACGAAAAATACAAAAAGCCCAGCTGTCGCTAGGATAGCCGACTGGTTGTCAGTGACCTTCAATGTCATTCAAGCTTGATGATTTTCAGGTCATTTGAAACCCAATATGCGACTTCCTATTAGTGATTAATAGTAACCTTGGCCGTATCTCTCACCGTTTCCGATGGCCAGTTTTCCATTGAATTTCTTACCCCCTTCCATTTAACCCACAATTTAAAAATGTTTCCCTTATAGTAAATGACTGAAATTTTGCATGCCCAAGTTTCACACATTTGGCTAATTATTCGTGCAAAACGTTTTCTCCTATGACCTACATGTACCTGTTACGTCGTAGCCAGGGTACATCCGTTACAGACAGACAGACGGACAGACGACAACCATGGCAAGGGGTGTTTCGTACAGTGGCGAGGGGATTTGACATAGAGGGGTTTTCTTACAGGGGGTCTGTCGTCTGTACCGTCTTGTCTCCAGATGGAAGCCGCCGGCTCGAATAGTCTTACGTGTCGTAATAACTGCGCATTGTCGTTTTAATAACGCTCGCGTAGCGAAATAAGCATTATATTCTGCTTAGCGGCGAGCTTAGATGTTGGTATTCGCCGAAGCACTTTCGTGCAAAACTTAATAACAGGCCTTCTTGTAAGCTGTAAAATAAATATTAAAAATTTAAGAGTTTAACCGCAGCGCAGTGACTTGCGGTCTTTTACTGACTTTTAGGTCGAAAGATCAGCGTGCTTTGGCGCACATGATTGTGGTATTGGGACGTAAACATTTGTGTAGGCCCAGTGCGTTAAAACGTGAGATCTCAAACCTCACTTTTCACGCACCCAATAATTTGAGCGTTATCTCCTCTTGTGCTTCAATTTTCGTGTGACGAGTCCCGAGTAAATCTACAATTCCGTACAGTCGACTATTAAGCAAAGTCGCAAGTCACGCACGGAAAGTGAAGCTACAGAAAGCCGAAAACAGCAATTTTTAGCAGCCGGAGAACTACAGACAAAGCTTGCCGTCGTGGCCACAAGTCATTTCCAAGGTGAACTAATGCGGCATACAGTAGTCACGAAAACTGGTCGCACAAAAGACGCCAATGAGTAAGTGGGAATGGGACAAGGTATTCCCAGTGTTTGGGACAAAACACCAAGGAACAAACGGCGAAATGCTGCAAGACCTTATCTTCACTAAACAAAACTGGTTGCATGCGAATTCCGTACTCTCGCAATATATTCATTCTTAGAAGAAACTCAAATGATTTTTTTCCAACTACAGTCTATCGGTATCAACCCGGCATAAATAATGCACTACAAAGTTTACAATAAATATATAATAAATTCGCCTCTCCATGCATCAGCTCGTGGGATAAATTGACAAACTTTTGTTGCCGTGATTTGCGGACAAAGTATTACAGGTGCATGGGACAAGGAACGCGTTCCTTAAATCTTAATACGCTTAATAGGCAGTTGGAATGTCGAGCACGAAAACGAACGTACTCGACAAAGGCCGTATCGGATATAACAATTTTGACAAACATGTGTGGTCCCAAAACGCTACTACGGACAGATCTACTGTGATACAGTTTACTCTTGAAAACTCGTTCTTGCACGATTTGGAAAAAGCATCCTGTTCGGAAGTCTGTGGATTAAGCAGTTGCGCCGTTTCTTCATCAGACACATCGGTCACTGGGTGATATTAGACGCGACAGAGCTGGCGATTCGGCGTCGGGAAACCATCAGCGCTGTTTTCTACATCAATCATCATCAATAATATTAACGATGCTTGCCAGCCGAGTCGAGCCACCGGTACCAGATATACTGTAGGGTAGCTGACGTGACGTGTAAGACACAAGAACTGCAATATTCCACAGCAACTGTGTCTCTACGTGTCGTACACGGTTAATTTGATTGACACCGTTGATCGCGTCAACGCCGCACGTATATAACTTCATTAACGCCGATCGCTGGTCAGCGCCACGCTTGTCGACTCTACTGAACCTCGCCGGCACTCGTTGAGCATCTATTTCGGATCTTTTCTTTGGTTTTCACGGAGGCGGTTCGAATCAGTGACCGATTAAAGTGTCACACGTGAGCCAACGCGACGAAGACAAACGCCTGTTGCGATCTCGGACACTACCTTGGTCACATTTTATTCAGTGCGCGCGCGCTTAGTTTGCCGTTGCTGTGCTTCAGTCTATGCTGTCCGAGAAACTGATCGTATTTAACACGGTAGTGCAGCGACACCTTTAAGTTGGGATGTGTTTATTAACAGTTGTTTAACTTCAAATTTTCCGTTGAGTCTATCAGCAAAAAAACTGAAACTCGGTCAACGTCTGGCGAAGACGCGGACAACAGTTTGCTGTCGCATTTGTTCTGTAACGGCAAAAAGAAATAAAATATACTCAAACTGGTCAGCTCATTCTAATGCTGTCAGTTTGAACACACCGTTACGAGGTAAGCTGCCGTCAATTTGTACTTTATCTATGTTCATACTGAGCGTTCACTTCATCAGCCGTTCAATATGGAACAGCGATTAGATGCCCCGTTGTCGAAATACATTTCGTGACAGACAGCGAAGCCATGCAGACAGACTCACGTCGGCCCACTTCGGCGGGGGCTAACAGTCCATCCGTCTTATAGCAATAACTCACGTACGCATCATCATCCCATCTGAATCGTCGTAGTTCTGAAGTCAGACAAGGATGAAAGCTTGCAGCGAGCGCCGGCGGTGGCGGCGGCCGTGCGGCACAGCGATGATGTAGTGCCCTACGGAAAAGATGTTTTCGGTCGTCGTCGTCGTCGATGTAGTGTTTATAACTGCAAGGATGCGATGATGCGACAGCCCAGCCAGTCGCTGCAACCCATGTTCGGCGAGCAGCAGCAGCGAGCGCTCCATTTCACGCTCATCCATACCCCGCAGCTCGCCGGCCCGCCGATCAATACAATCACAAAATGCTGCATAACGACAACGGGCTATTCGGCGGCGGCCCGGACACGAATGAAATCGAATAGCTCCAGCTTAAAAAAGCAACCCGTGAACGACGATGACGATTCGCTGTCTGCAGGTGCGCAGAACACCATGAGCATAATGCAATTTAATGTTTTGCTCTCTACACTGCAGACGAAACAGAAACCTGGAAGCGAAACCGGCGCAAGATTCGAACCCCGCGTCTACGCTTCGAACCTGTTTAGACATATGGCGCCGCTTTGGCACGCTACAAATGCTGATAACTTACTTACATACTTACTTCTGATTCACAGTGCACACAATCTAGCCGAATATCTGATAGATCTGCAGCGAAAGTCACACCACTGTCAGCACTGTCATGCTCCTTAGTTCAGAGTCTATACAGTGGCGACAATTTCGTTGACAAACATTTTTTTACTGAATTATTACCCTGACAATTACCGTTATGCTTGTGCGTCGAAACAGCCAATAGACCAGCACAGCTTCAACTGCAAACTGTTAAAAGCGGCATTCAAATAAATAGGTCAGACTGTACAATAGACAAAAAATACAACAAACAATATTAGTACTAATAATAAAACTAATACAAAAATCTGTTTATCAATGCTCATTTATAGCCGACCGTACCTTCGTAACGGTCGAGCTGTTGTCATGGTTATCGTCTGTCTGTCCGTCCGTCCGTCACGGATGTACTGTGGCTAAACGGTGCAAGACAGGGCCTAGGTTGCTATTGATCACTAATGGGAAGTCGTATATATTGGCTTTCAAATTACCTGCAAATCATCGACCTTGAAGGTCACTGACAACCAGTACGGTCGGCTATCCTAGCGACAGCTAGACTTCTTGTTATCTTTTTTGAGGGTCTTCATGGTTCGTCGAATGTTTCCCACGAGTCGGATGTTGCCGCAGGCAGGAAGTTGTGCACCATGGTGCTAACTGATAACAGCGTTTGACCGGCATCATCATGAGCTAAATACAGGAGACTGGAATGAAGGAAACGCTCAATGACGTCTCGGGGTCTCGTGAAAAGTAGACCCACAGACTTTAAATAGTATACCGAACATTTTGCAGTTTTTTGCAGGTTTACATGAATACCAAATTATGTTACCATTACGTTGATTTATCATTCACTTTCTCAGTTTACGTTTTTTCAACAGAATTTGCTAACATGCTTGCTTTTTTCTTTTTCTTCCGGTTATTGTTTCTTGATTCAAACCATGTGACCTTAACCTTTGACCTATGACCTTCAAATTCAACAAAGTTCTAGAGATTGTCAAAGCACACGTTCAAGCAGAATTTCATCAAGCAGGGTTTCACGAGTTATCGCGGTAACAGACGGGAAAAGATCTCAGCGACGATGCCGAAAACAATACTACCGTTTTAAATTTCCTCGGGCAGTAAAAATCTGCAGCATATATGACCTAGATGACCGGCATAATGCTATGTAAGTCACACGTGCGAGATTTCGCGAGTAAAAGCTGAAAGCCGTATTATTCTAATCTTGGACTCGATATCGAGTCACTAGATCAGAAGGCAGCGGTCGGTAATCGCCGTGACATAGATTCGTCGGCGCCAGCCGGTGCCACACTAAAATGTCTCCTCCATGAAAAATCCGCCCGGGGAGAGATAATCGCGAAATAGGTATGTTTCTCCGTTATTAAAATATCGCCGGCCGCATAAAAAAGTCTCCCCATTATAGGATTGCTTTACCCCCAGAAAGTCCCCCAGCCGATAATTTACCGGTAAAAAATTCGTCCCGCCCGAACGGCCGATGGCGGGGCGGATTTTTACCGGTAAATTGTCGGCAAGGGAGACTTTTCTGGGGGGGAGAGGAGAGGACGATCTTATAATGGGGCACCGGCCATGCGCTGTCACATTACGGCCAGTCCGTAGTGTAATCTATACGCACGGATACGGCGCGTTGACCGCCACCGCTGCTGCTGCTGCTGTAAGATGCCATGGAGCGATGCGCAGTGACGCCAAGCAGATGCGTATACACGCACGCCTGCCTGCGTGGTGCTATAGCAACGCTGTGTGTGGTCACAAGAGGCGCTTTCTTGACGTTCGCCCAGCATCACACACCGCTTGTTGCAACGCACTGCTGCTGCGTTGATTCACACGCACGATAAAGCGAAGCCAAACCAGCCAGCAGGGTTATAAATGTGTGGAATAGTTTACCCAATTCTGCTGCTAGTAGTTTTAAAAGTCTTGCAGCTTTTAAACGTTTTCTTGTCGATGTCGACTTAACTATAGTTTTCTAAAGTGGTTTTGATTTACGTATAGCCCCGATTCCACGGCAGCAGAGAGTCTTCTTGTTAAGAGCTTTGTTGTCTGTCCGGTTCACTCGTTTTCTGTGTTTGCAACTGTTTACTTCTATCTGCTGAGAAAACAGATGATTTGATTTGATTTGATTACTCGCACACATGCACAGAAAGAACGAAAAAAATTCTTTTCACGCCAAGACGGCGCTGTTGTGTATTTCCACACTACCCTGCCAGGCACTAGCACCAGTCTAAGCTGCCACTCACCGGATACGGTATTGGAGCTCACATCTCACAGTCACAGAGGGACAGCCAGGCTGTGTTAGCCAAAACAGCTGACTGTATATTAGGATGGGTTCGGCGGTCACAGAAGAAAGACGTTATGCGCATTGACAGAGTGCGCTCAATGTAAAGAAATTCCATTGATTAAGACCAACGCGTCGCGTCGCGCTATGCCAAGCAGTCACCGTGCACAGTCGCAGACATACTGTAGGCCTACACCGAGAAGCCATTAAGACTAATGTATACACAGCTAGCCACCGCCATTACTGACCCAACCATGCGGTCTTGCTTTGCCCTTATAGCACTACTCAACTAACGGTATTTAAAACTAGGAAAAATATAAAACACACCGTGTGTCTTATATTTTTTCTATAGTTTAACACGACAACGGCAACGAGTAGAATTGTATTGGCCTAATAGTGTTTTTCGCCTACTTCGACACATTCAAGTCAAGATATTTATTAGCGGCAGCAAAAAAACTACTAGTGCAAAAAGAATGAAAGGTCAGAATATATTAACAACTTACACCATCTCTGCACATCATGTAGGCTAACACAAACAAACTTATTAAAATCAACACTCTTAAGACCAGCTTTAGACAAACAATACATACGGTCAGCACGCGACGTTTAGGTATCCCTGACCGGAGTGACAAGTCCGATTATCGGGCGTTAGGCCTAACTTTGTAGTTAGTATACGCGTGATTGATAAAAAAGGTTTTTTAATGTCTGCTGAAAATAAAATCCGCCTGTAGTCACAACCGTTAGTGTGCAACAACAAGGCAAATCGTTTATATAGGCCTACACTGTCAGAGTTTTTACGGCGCGTCACTACATAAAGCGCGACACCTCTTTGAGGTAATGTTCTGCGACAAGAGGAGACAAGTAATTTGAGCAAAGTTCATGTGACGCGCGATAGCAGCGGTTCTGCCACCTGGACAATCGTGTACAGCATGCAATAACATAATAATGCGTTTTAAAGGAGTATCCAAATTTGAAGCCTCCGTATAGAAGACTCTTTATATTTAAGAGGTCAAAATTTAGACTGATAAAAGTGGATGTTTTATGCTAAAAATTTCATAAACCTACGCAGGTTGTCCAGGTTTATCTCCAGCCATTTCGGCGCAATTCACTCTTGAAATGTGCATCACAGCCGAAAATTGCAAAAAAACACTAAAATCTTCTAATGTTCAAAGTTCAAAATCATTCAACATCATTCAAGGTCATCGATGTTGATGCCACTCAAAAGCGCGTCACTAGTGCTTGTTATGATAAGCAGCATATCTGTGCCTATCTGCAACTGTTTTCACGCTAGACGAGCTAATGCCGGTAAAATGACCACTTCTTACGAAAGTACTCTTTGATGCCCGCCTGCGCTAGCCTCCTTGAACCTAAAAGGTCGAGACTTGAATTGCTAAAATCTGCGTTTAATGCCAAAAAATTCATACGCAAGTTGTCTTGGTCTCTCTCCAGCCATTTGGTCGCAATTCACTCTTAAAATGTGCGCTGCAGTCAAAAATTGTGAAAACTTCACTATAAATTTTTCTCTGGAAGGTTCAAGGCGGTTCAAGGTCATCGGTGTTAATAAACTTTAAAACCCCGTCGCTAGTGCTTGTTATGATAGGCAGCATGTCTGTACCTATCGGCAACCGTTTTCACGCTACACGAGCCAATAGCAGTAAAAAACCACTTTTAGGGGGTACCCCGCTTTCACGCCCGCGTGCGCAAGCCTCCTTAAAAGTAGAGGTTTAGGACTTAAACTGCTAAAATCTACGTTTAATGCTGAAAATTTCGCATGCAGGTTGTCTTGGTCAATCTCCAGCCATTTCGTCACAATTCACTGGTAAAATGTGCGCTGCAGCCAAAAATTGCCAAAAAAAATTCACTATAAACATTTTTAGAGGATTCAGGGTCGTTCAAGGTCATCAATGTTGACAAATCTAAAAAGCCTGTCACCAGTGCTTGTTATGATATGCAGCAAATCTGTATATCTGCAACCGTTTTCACACTATAAGAGCCAGTAGCGGCAAAGTAACGTTTTTGGGGGAGAGAGGTACCCATATTTGACGCCCTCGTTCGAGGGAAACCCCCTCATCCGGGGCACAAAATTTTGTCACGATAAACTATAGAGTCCTTGGGGCAGCCGACAATAAAAATTTGGTGATTCTAGCTTGCACCGTTGTAGCACAATAGGTTTACAGCAGTGTGACGGACAGACAGACGGACAGACAGACAGACGCCCAGGCCATGGCTAAGACGCGCGAAGTATTCTGCTATCGCGTGTAAAAACGAAACTGCAACACTTTGACATGGTCTATAAAAGTTGGTCATATCCAGAGAGGCTATCACTTGACTGAGATATCTTTTAATAAATTTTATTGTCAGTTTTTTAGTCTTTCAGTATATCTGCAGCAGCTAACGAAATTTGTTGTAAGAGCACCAAAGACATCGGCCGCTGAAAAAAACAACAACGAAATTCGATATCGCAGCAAAAGCGCTTCGGCATCCTGTGTCGCCTATTGACTTCGCTGCATCGAGTAGGCCTAAGTAATCGAATTATGATAATTCGAAGAAACCTATGAGTAAAGTGGACGCATAGACGGAAGCCAGTTCACTTCACCGTGTGCAGGAGCGGTGCAGTGTATCGACCATCGTCAAAGCCGACAATCTTGTTACTTTCGGACAAATTCCGGCTATACGAGTAAACAGGCCTAGTATTAGTACATATGCTGGGCTATGAAAGAATTAGATAGCCCAGATGATAAGCTGATAACAACATAAGCGAATAAGAATAATTGACTTTTGCATGTTCGTTGCCGCAACAAACCGTTCAAAGCAAATAGTCTAACACGTCAGTATATCTCGGCTGAAAAATGGGTTTTAAAAACCTAGGCCTTTACGATTTTAACAAGAAACCCAGTTATCGCTAGGAAAAGTCGACCGTACCGCCTACGTCGGAAGCCCAGCCTCCGATTTCCAGTCACGGACTCACAGAAAGAAAACAATTTGTCAAAGGTGAGACAGTTCCATGCACGCTATGTTAACAGAACGCTGTCTCGAAAGCTACAATAAACGCTAGCATAACAGATATCGCATTGGTTATTTTGCCAGGCGACATAATTAGCTATAGTTTCATGCACTTGGTCATCTCGCCAGGTGATATAAACAGCTACAGAGTAAATAACAAGGAGAATATCGGACGCAGGTTTTGCACATATTTCTCACAATAAAAACGCATTATTCTGGAAGACACGCTACAGTCTATACAGTTCTTATTGCAGTACTGGCCTTCAAGGTCATCGAAGGTCAATGATTTCCGTCTAATCTGACAAGGCTTATGCCACTTTTTATTAGTGATTAATAGTAACCTAGGTCGTATCTATCACCGCTTGCGAGATACGGCCACTTATAGCTTGAAACGTTCCATTTAAAATTGCGGCCAAACCGCTGCAGGTAGACACATGGTTACTATTGACAGCCTATAGAAAGTCGCATTGTCCTATCCGATGGTATCGTCGCAGACCTTCTACGGCTTACTATTTAGCCACAATACATCCGTGACGGACAGACGTACGGACAGACGACGACAACCATGACAACAGCTCGACCGTTACTTAAGTACATCATCATCATCATCACGACGCGAAGCATTCAGCCGTAGCATTCCGCCGTTGCGATTTGTCGCCAGAACGAGCGACCTTCTGCCAGCTGCAGAGCGTCAGTCACTGATATTCCCGTGTCTCGGCAGATCTGATGGATCCAAGTGATGGGAGATCGACCACGAGCGCGTTTCCAATCAGGAGATGGCCGGGTGCCGTCTTGGGCTTCGTAGCAAGTCCGAAGGATCTGATTTGCTGGAACGTCCTCTGTGAGTCTGGCAACATGACCAAACAGTCCGAGTCTTCGTTTGTGAACGATGGCAGAGGCTGCCAGGAGACCGGACCGGCGTAAGACTTCATTGTTAGATACGAAATCGTACCATCTGGTGTGAAGTATCCGCCGCTGACACCGTATGCGAAAGGAGTCCAATCGTTTCCAATCTGCTTGTGTAAGGATCCAGGTTTCTGAGCCTGCACACCTCCACCGATATCGACTACGCCGACGACGTCACCTTGTTCGTTGACACGCAGGACAAGTACCAGATTGCTCTGTCTGCAATGGACGAGGAAGCTTCAAAGTTCGGCTTTCACGTTTCCTAAAGCAAAACGAAGATCCAGAACCTCGGCTGCGGGTCGACACCTTCTCCTGTAGTTACTTAAGTAGAGTCGGCTAAAAACCCGAAAAGCTTGGTTTTCCTGCTCTGGTCAGTATGTATTACGTGTCGTCCATTTTTAGCCCACAGTACTTAAGTAACGGTCGAGCTGTTGTTGTGGTTGTCGTCCGTCCGTCGTTTGTCCGTAACAGATGTATTGTGGGTAAACGGTGCAAGATAGGGCCTATGTTGCTATTGATTAATAATAGGAAGTCGCATACTGGCATTCAAATGACATGAAAATCATCGACCGTGGATGATCTTAAAAGTCACTGACAACCAGTACGGTCGGCTATTCTAGCAACAGCTAAGCCAATATTGCGCAGTACGAAGTTCATATTTATGGCGTAGTAGTTTTGGTGCATACAGAACGCACGAAACGTACTCAGCCGTCGAAGCAATCTCATTTACGTGTCAACGTCATTTCGTCGACCAAGCCGGCTTTTTGGAGGAAAACGGGATTAGCAGCAAAGAGAAATGTCACGGATGGGTTGTCTCGAGGGAATCGAGCAGACAAGAAGGCGGCAGGTCGGCCAGTCGTCAGTCAGGCAGTCAGGCCTGTAGTACATCCTGTCACATGTCGACAGACACAGCTGCTACCGCTGCCAAGCTGCTGTTGCTGACGCTGCGTTCTCAAGGCTTCGCTCGACATGCTGTCGTTTTCAACAACTGACTAAGTCGCCAACGCGTTTTTGACGTATTTGTACTTTTTGTGGCCAAATTTTGCCAGTCGTACATTGTAACATGGTGTTACATAATACTGTTAATAAATAACACATATACGAAAAAAAAATAATCGACGAGAACTGACTTAAGCTGACGACGTGAAAAAGATAACCGTGAATACTGTAGAAAGCCACTAATAGCTTGGTATTTTAGAAAAAAAGTAAAAACCTTTCACAGTTATTGTTTTGTGCTTTAAGTTCTATTTATATTCACTTCGCGAAACAGTGGCGTAGCTACAAATTTCGCCTCCCCCCGTGCAAGAAAATAATTCGTGGCCTCCTCTCCTTTTTCTCCTCCCTTCACGATCTCTTCCTTCCTGCCTCACTCCCTGTCCCCTTCTCTTTTCTGTCCCTTTCTTTGTTCCCTATTCTATTTTCCCTTACAAGCAAAAGCAGGCATTCTCAATGCAGCTAGGAGGTCTGGGGAGCGCTGTGAGCCTTCCAGCGACCGCCCCGGACGGAAACGTATCTTAAAGCATTTTTGGCGTCCCAGAAACCGTATCTGGTAACATGAAATTTAGCGTTTTTAATGTGCAAGAAAATTAACACCATAATTTTGGGCCCCCTAGACCCGCCCCGCGCATTGCGGGGTTTGCGGGATCAGTAGTTACGACACTGTCGTGAAATGCAATACACCCATGTTCAGATTGTAGACCTCCGTAATTGGCGCAGTGTAAATACAATTCCATGACAATGACGATGTTGTTTCTTTTTGACTTGAAACTGAATTTGTACAGCATAACAGTCCAGTGCTTTTATCAGCAAAAACAAGAACGTGGTGGTAGTTACAAATCCAATAGTTTTATAGTATGCCTCATCGACATGCCATAGAGTGACTCTCTCAATCTGCAAGGACTTTCACATGAATAGACTCGACCATTTCGATATTTCCCCATCGCAAAGGTCGGACACGATCGAAGGCGGATCCGAACCGAAAGCGACAGGAAACAAGTGAAAAAAAACGGCGTCCGAAATGGGCGGAACTGTCGCTTCAGTTGTCAGTTGCAACGTTTCACAGGAGCGACGATGGCGCGGCGCGACTCTGATTGCTGGCCATAGTTAATTCCGGGTCGAAATCACGCGGAAAATCGATAGCCCACTCTCTGGCGAAAGCCTGCATGGCCTGGCTCTCTGACTGATCGATTAGTCGCCAAGGTAATTTCCAATGTCGTCATTCAGCGACACACTTTCAGCAGTCTATCGCCCACTTAAAGTGAATGAACACTGCAATTTTCATCTCAACGTTACTTTCATGCATATGAAATAATCAATTTGTTTTTGATGACAGTTTGCTTAAGAGTTAAGTCACGATGTGACTTACTTTTTGTATCATTGGCTCGCTAGCTGCAAGCTTACGGTGCCCTTAAATTCAGGCAGCGTGTCTGTGAGCCACAGACAGTGGCAATGTCTCTCTCTGCGCTGTGACTCTGCTGTCTGTCCACGGACAGTGTTGATAGAGCACGGTTGTGGCGCCGCATTGCATTGCAACCAGCGATCTCGTCACCCACCGCCTTGTGAACGTGTTTCTTCTTATACACTGTATTTTCGTCGGTGCCTGCGGCAGCGTCGTGTTAATTTCATTGTGCGAAGTTTATACGCCAATCGCGTTGGCCGTGATGTTCTGACATTCGTTCACCGAAGATGGCCTCTTAGCACAATTCAAGCCACGACCGCATCGCGTTTTATCGATTTTCGCCTGCCCTGGCTGCAGAGACAATAACGAATTAAATTAGAGCAATTCCAAGAAACCTGCAGTAGGCCTAGGCTACAGCCAGCCAGCCAGGCGGCACCGCAGTTCACACCCAAACAACACCAGAGTTGCCTAGGCCTATACAAAAAAATATATGTATGAAGCACTGCGAAGTGCGAACTTGGTCAGAAATTTGTCACATCGTTCAATATCGTCATTGCAGTCAATGCTAGTTACAGCGTCGGCTATCTTCATGTGGCAGAAAGACGTTCCCTTTTCCATGAACGTTAAGATATGTTGTATTTGTTAAGAGGTTGCGCTTATCAACTGTTTCATTAAACGAACGCGTGTAATATGCAAGATACACTGCGCTATTATATCAGATAGGCCTAAGGTTACTTGGCGTCAGTTGCCAGTAAGTCGCGAAATCTGCAATTGCTAGTATAAGACAGAGCTGTCGTCTCTCCGCCAGTAAAATGTTTTAGTTTATCGCTGTCTTTCTGCAAGTCTTGCAGTATTGTTGCGCTGAGTCTTATCACGCAAGCGGGAAATTCAAATTACAGTACGGTATTTTAGCAAAACATAAGTAAATCCTTCTGGATTATATCCAAATTTTATCTCAACTTTACGTAGAATATGTCTACCTTAACTTCTCTATACTAAATGTGCACTAAAGTTATTTTCGACCAATCTTTGCTGGAAAAGATACAAATCTTTTATCGGGTTGCCGTCCGTCGTCCATCGTCTGTCTGTCGTGCGTCTGAAACAGATGTATTGTGGCTAACCGTTAGGGCTTATGAAAAAAAACTTCTGCACAAATATTTAGCCCTGTGTCTGAGACCTAGGCACGCAAAATTTCTAGTGTAAAGGAAACATTTTCAAATTTGGGGTTGAACGCAGGAGGTAGGAAAATGTGCGTGTTCAATGGATAACTGGCCATATCTCTGAAAAGGTGAGAGATAAGAGCAAGGTTACTATTAATCACTAATAAAAAGTGGCATACTCCCTTTGAAATGAGATGAAAATCATCGACCTTGGATGACCTTAAAGGTCAGTACTGCAACAGAAACTGTATAGGCTGTAGCGCGTCTTTCCTAGCGACAGCTGGGTTTCTTGTTTTCTTATTGGCTCTCGGCGACTCTATACCGAATAACAAAAATACAAACAATTTTAATCACCAACAAAACGTCGCAAAAAACAAAGAGGTCGTGCGAAATGGAAATTAAACGCGCCTGCAGTAAAATTATCTGCGCAAAGTCGTGGTCGTCTGACTTATACTTCTATAAAAAAAATGCTGCCGCATATATCACACTGGCGGAAGGCTATAGCTGGCAGTGCAGATGGAGGCAACGCCTGCATTCTGTCATGAGAAGAAGCTGACGATATTGACAGCTGATCGAATGGCGTCAGTGTCGACTGTCGGTCGCTAGTCTATAGCTGAAGGAGAGGTTATCAGCGGCCACTGGCGTGCACGGCGTCATCAGTGGGTCAGTGTCATCACGTCGTAGCACGGGACAACGGATGACTACAATAGCTGACCCAAGCATCGTCCAGGACTGCCAGTCAGGCGTGCACGTAGCGTAGCGTATGTGTATACCCGGAGTGTATGTTGAAGGGCAGGCACTCAACGGCCGGCGTGCAGGCGGGCGGGTGGCTGCACGGACGGCGCGAATGGATCGATAGGTTCCCATAGACGTGCATAGTGTCGACGACCGCGCGCGCGGTCGATAGACCGGACCTGACCAGACGTGCCGCTGTCGATCAGCATCCGTACACTGGCTACACCATCGCCAACATGAGCTGCTGCTGCTGCTGCTGATGCAGACGAGATGCGTAATTGCGAGGGAGTGCCTCTCGGCGTCGAACCCGGCCGACACGTATGCTGTCTCGATGAAACACGAACACGCACACGTACCGACCCACAGCGGGGCGGGGGGAGAGGAAGAGAGGGTTGATGAACGCTGTATCCCGGAGGCTGATCGGAATTAACGCGTGCCATCATCATTCGATCTGGTCGCTGTTTACGAGGCGACCGTGATGCCAGCCGGCGCGACACATCACTGGAACGCGCGCTCTGCAGGCAGATGCGCTCTTGCTATTATGCTGCAATTCCCCCGTCTGAAACCTGCCGGTCGGCTAGGGTCACGTACGGAGGCTTAAAAGGCCGTCGGGTGGATCACCACCGTAAATTCATCGTAAAGTCTTCACTTCGTCGACCTTGTCAGTCGTGCGGGCAGTGAATTGTCGACCACCATCATTAGTGCGGTCGACACTCACTGATGTCGTTTCTATCTTAAGCACATAGCGCGTTTCGCTCCACACTACATTTTTTGGCTCACTCCAGGAGTCAAAATCACTCCATGCAACGCTGATCCCATCAACGTTAACTAAAAAACCCTCTGTAATATCACATTTGCTGTTATCGTTTCGTTAATGTTGCTGCTACAAAAATTACGTAACAGCTGATATGCACTTATTCTACCGCAAACACAATGTGTCATTGGCTATGAACAGTCTTTGAAGCAAAAATAGTAATTGACATGTACCTTTACTAGTGACTAAAAGGTAAAATATCAGAGCTGTTCATGCGCAACACCTCAGAACTACGGAGCTTCACCTGCCAGAGCGTTACGTACCTACCAGGTGAATTCGCCCCGGCAGCCTTAACGCCAACCAGGCTCGATTCGCTCACTCGAAAGAATGAAACGCTCAGGTGATCGGCGCAAAGCAATTTCATCGATCGAGAATTCACTAATAACCACTGCATACTGTATACCAAACTGCCATTGCAAAGCCCTGACTCGGTACTAATTAGGGACCTTTTCGTTCTGCAAAAAAGCAGGCACTGGGGAAGTTTGAGCACAGAAATGAGGGCAGCGAAAAGCGAAGAATGTTAGAATCAACATGGATAAGGCTCGAGGTTGTTTTTCTCGAAGCCGCTACTTCTAGCGTCCATCTGTTGTTTAACTAATTGTTTTTCCGCTCTGCCGACGCCAAGCGGAGCAAAGATAATCTTGTTTTCTGCTGTTTCTGTTGCGACGTCTCGTTGCCGTGCTATGCTTCTGTCATGCGATATCGCCTTTAAAGTAATGAACGAAAACTACCATGTTTTTCATGTCAGGTGCAAAAACATTTTTTTTCATCTTCACAAAAATATTTTATTTCTCGAGTCTAATAAGTTTCGACAAAAATTATCTACGTGCACGGCGCACCTTACTTCTTAGACCACGATCGACAGTGAAGTGATAGATAAGTCCGGGTAGGAACTACGAAAAAGAAAAGTTTGAAGACGCTTCCAGAAGATCAAGAGTGACAGCGCAGAAGTAATGTCCGATGGCTGAAACGAGACAATATCCTTCGGTTGCAGCTTATTTCCGTGTTACTCTGCAGTAATTATTACGCAGATGTTCCTATCAACGACACTGCAGCACGCATTGCAGTTTCCGCAGTTGTCTAATTTCACCTGCAATTTAGTTTACAGCTGATCAAAAACTTTTATCTCCGAGTGCGAGCAGTGCTTTCGTTGGTTAGAATTCGTAATTTCGTGCAACGTTGGCCGCGACACGTATTCTGGATCTGGAACCGTAACGTGGTCTGACGCCGTATGTTGGCCTTATTGCAATATTATTAACCTCACAGTAGCTATGTTATTAAAAAAACTATGACGGACTGATTGATTGGCGAGTTACTGTGAGTAATGGCATTATTGCAGTCTTGATAAACTGCCTTTCAGTCTGGTTCGTTTTTACCTGGCACAATATTAAAACGTGCAAGTGGATGTTGCATCAAATTCAATGCGTTTTTGCAAATTTTTGGCGCAATGCATAGCAGCGAAAGCTGGGGCGTAAACAGACACATGGCGCAATGCATTTATTATAGCGTGCATGGTCTCGCAGTGTAAACTGGTGTCTGGGTGTGGAGTAAGGAAACGTACCGGACATACTTTACGATACTGTTATTACTACAAGCAATTCCGCCTATTCCTATACATTTATCTGTAGCATGGTCTGGCGTCTGTTTGTCGTCTGTCACATTCATGCACTCTGCGTAAACCGTTCAACGGATTTACCTTACTCATTTTAAGATATAATTTTTGATCAATTACTTAAGCCTACTAAACAGAGCTGCCGACGAACGGGCAGACAATAAGGCAACCTATAAACGGGAGAGCGCATAGTAATAAAAACGGCTGTCTGTTCCACCTTAAAGTTGTAATAACTTCATGGCATTCTAGTTTCTAACCAACTTCTTTTAAACAAATATACACCATGTCGCAATAAAACAAGACACTTTTATTCTCTAAATAGTTTCGTGAAACACTCGCCAATTTTAATAACTTTTGGCATGCAACATCGCGAAAAAACTTGACATAAATAATTGTTGTTTTGTCCACCTCAACTTAATGTTGTCGCTACACTACCGTGTAAAATGCAAAAGTCATAGTATGGCCGTTTACAACAATGCGTTCATACTGGGTAGCGCATGCGTCCGCTCAGAAATAAAAGTGGCTTGGTTTTTGTGAGACACGGTGTATGACGACGATAATGATGATAATTACCACCGCAAGTAGGCCTAGGCCTAAGTTATAAAATTACCGATAAACTCTGTCGTCTCACTTACCGCTAGTAGTCAGTAGTGGTAGCCTACGGAAGGAGAAGGAACACGACGTGACAACAGAGGACGTCGTGTGTCGACGGGCCAGCACACACTTGAACTAATGCGATAGTCCAGAGCCCTACGCTGTACTGCGTCAGTATATCGATATCACCCTCGGCCGGCCGGGCAGCCGGGAAGTGGGGAGCTAGCTCTGGCTATCTATCGGTGGTCTGCACGGTCGGTGTCTCGTTATCCGGTGGCTGACGGTCAATTACGACCCGTGCGACGACCGGACACTAAATCAGTCAGCGGCCAGTAATCAGTTGGTCGACGACGACGACGACGACGACGCTGCGCGGTCGATCACTGGAGCAGCCTCGCTTCACATCCACCGACGAACGAGCGAACGACGAGCGAACGACAATTCATCCGTCCATCTACGGCCCCCTTCCAGCCCTCTCCACTCCCGCCGCCGTCGGCTACGTACAACACTTCGCTGGGTACCACCACCAACACCACACTACGCCACACGTCGTCGGTCGGTCGGTCCGGAAGTACCACGTACAGAGCCGTACGTCCGATCAGGTGCTTCGGAGGCAGGCAAGTTCGTGTGTCGGTCCGTCGTCAGTCGGCGCTCGACGCCGCTCGTCGTCTGGTGCGTCGACGCCGCCGCTACCTGACAAGCGGAACTGGAACTGCGCCCGACCGTGCAGCAGCTCCGCGCCTAGCATCCTCTCTCGCTGTCTCTCTGTAGTACTCGCTGCGAGTAGCGCCGCCGGCCGGTGTCCCATTATAAGATCGCCCCCAGAAATGTCTCCCCCGGCCGACAATTTACCGGCATAAATCCGCCCCGCCCGGCAGCCGCCCGAGCGGGAAGGATTTTTGCCGGTAAATTGTCGGCCGGGGGGAGACTTTTATAAGGAGTGGGCGATCCTATAATGGGCAGACTTTATGGGACCGGCGATATTTTAATACGGGAGAGACGTACAAAATCCGTGATTAGGCCTATCTCTCCCTGGGCGGATTTTTCATGGGAAAGACATTTTAATGTGACACCGGCAACCGCTGAATCTAACCACACACCCACACGCACGCTGAGTGTCGGCCGCTATCTGCCAGTCGACTGGCGGCGGCGGCGGCAGCGTCCGTGTGCATTATGGCGACTGTCGATAGCACGTACACTGACGGACAGACAGCGAGCTAGGCGCCTGCGGTCGCATAATTAGTTGACGAGACGAGAAGAGACGAGCGAGCTCTGCGCGCGCAGCCAACGGACGGACGGCGCCACGATTCACAGTTACCGCACTACTCCGGCCGCGGAGAGCGACAGAGAAAGGGAGAAAGGTGGGCGATGCACGCCGTTGAAATACTAAAACAGCTCCGTCTAGATCAAGTCGCCGACGCCTGCTGCTGCTCCTGCTGCTGCTGCTTGTGTCGGCTCTTTACCGCGCGACGCACGGCGCACAGCACGGTCCTGACGCCGCAAGTGCCAAGTCGTCCGTCCGTCCGTCCGTTCGCCTGTAATTTTGATGTGTGGCATTGACGTGGACATTTAAACGAAAGTTACTTAGGAAGTAAGGCCCAAAAATGTCCGTGCTTCCGGTTGCCTCGAAGTCCATCACAAAAACCTTCCTTTCTTAAAATGTTTATTGGGTCTTCAAAAACATGTTTGCGTTTTTTCAGTTTGTTTCAAAAGTTTTGCTGGAAAAAACTGCTTGGTCTGTTGTGCTGCAGTATCTTAACTTTGGCTCTCATGAGTACTGTTCGGTATGTTAACTTGTTTTCATCACTGTTGTTTTTTGTAATATCGCACGACATGTCATGATATACGCACTCTCCGACTACAGCACTAAAATGATTGTCGAATGGCATGGTTTTCTTGCAAATATAATTTGATCTCTTGCAGTGGCACGACTTTCTTGTAAATAGGCCTATTACAGCGGGAACACTATGATTGCTAACTGATTACCAGCGCGGTCGCGAAACAATCCAGTAATTCGTACGGCGTAAAATATCGATTTCGCAATAAAATTAATTCTGCTAATTAGTTAACTGTTATTTGTTACAATGCGTGCGAGTATAATACTCCTATTTTCTTACTAGCCAGACAACTCAAAATGCGTCTATCGGTCTTTGCGAAACAGCTTACAAAAAGAAGCTCGCGCGATGCAGAAAAAAGGCGCGACTCTTCTTCGTGTTAATTTCCTGTGACTGTTGACAAACTGTCAGTTAGTAAATGTGCTTCTGTGGCAGCGACTGTCAGCATAGACTGTCAGATTGCTGTTAACAATAAGAAGTACTCAGTGTCATCAGCATCTCGCCGTACATAGACGGACTGGGAAGAAAATACGAGGTGTGACAAAAAACCGAAAGGTTGGGCCATCGAATGCTGCCAATCAAATTCTACCCCGATCCAGATGTTGGGACGTGCGTCAAGATGTTGGGTGGAGGCGAGGCTACAGAGAAAAACACCTTCATTTGTAATGTACCAAAAATAGCACATTGATAGATAGTCTGCGCTGTTTTTATCTGTATATATCTGTCTTGTCTTTCTGACTGTTTGTTTATCTTTACGGCGAATAAACATGTTCATTAACATAACTGATGTACAGGACAGGGTGACCTCCACTCCGAATACCGCCTCAATGCTTTCGACCATTTTGACGATGTTTACTATAAACCGGTTTCCGTTTACCTGGAATTATTGAAAGGTCACTCAAGAGCATTGATAATGCCGCTGTTCAAAATCAGTGATATTTTACATATTTTTCTGCAGTCGTTTCGTAAATGTAAGCGGATAATAGTCGAAAGAGATTTGCTCGTATACCACACCTTTATTTACCTCCCACACTGCTTTTGTGTGCTTCCGACTCACTGGCGACGTAATTATGAAAGGACATAAATATGTGGTGAAAGATTGATCGGGAATTTGATTAAAAGTGACATTATAATGGCTTCGTTCTAAAATGTTTTGACAACAAACAGTCCAAGCTTCTCGTTTGCAATACTTTTCCTGCGGTCAGTCATACACCGAGTTTCTTGTCACGTGACGAGTCACGCTCGCGTTATATAAGTCAGGTATTTGCATGAAATTTTTGACAAATGTCTTAAATAAATTTTACACGCCGAAATAAGTACGTGAAACTGTTTTGTTTAGGCGTACGAATATCATGCAGAAAATCGCTTGCTGGATCGAATAAAATCGAGAAAAGAAAATTTATCGACTGATCTAAGTCGTCCAGATGTCTAATCTTTCTATTCGGTCAGACAAATCTGCTCCGGACATTTAGAACGCAAACATTAATTGAAAGTAAATAAATAAATAAGCAGGCCTAAGTAAATATTTTTTGTTATAGATGAGTAAGTTTTTGGACATATTTGCATCTGTCATTGTAAAACAACCATCTCAACATTTGTCAGTATTGTATATCCACTTTTACGAAGAAAATCATCATGGCACTGTTGTGTACAAAATTTAGTTTTTGTTGCAAAGTCAGCATTGTATTCGGTCACGTTTTACGTGCTGACGCGCAGTGTTTTTATAGTATTCACGACGCTTCACGGAATATGCCTATAATTTACAGCAAGTGATGAATTGAGTTGGTTTGAGCTATAGTACCGTGGAGACTATGATACGTCGGTGTGCGTGCTGAAGGTAGGTCCAAGCCCCCTGGAGATAACCCTCCTAGGTTAGAAACCCTCCCCCGATTTAACTGACGGACAATATTCTGCTATGCTTTTTAGCAAGACCAATGCAAGAATATTTTTCCGCAGCGCTAAAGATTTCAACATAACACGGCTAAACAGACATCACATACAGTCGACTGCTGTCAGTCAAGTACGAATTTTCAACAGTCAACACTGCAAGCCATTACGCTTGACCAGTTTGCTAAAATCGGGTTTGATGTAAAGCAGCAAGTTGTTCAACACACTGTTTAGCATGCTCGAATTAAATACGATGGGAAGAGTGGGTTTTGTCCTTGAAGAGGGTTGTGTCCTAGGAGGGTTCCGTCCTACCCCCGCGGTAAAGAGGGGGACTTTTGTCCTGGGCGTTATATTCGGAGATGGGTTATGACCGGACACCGTGTGTGTTACGCCAGCAAACCATCTGTCTCTGCCCAATGTGACGTACTGGCGTCTGAAGTCGGACACGTCATAAATCAGCTTCATCATAAAGTTTGTTGCAAGTTGCAACCAAAAAAAGAATCAATCAAAAAAACTGCACAATACTTACGACAACAAAAAAATTGCATGGTTACAGGAGAAAAATACGCACAAGCCAAAACAAAATGGAAATCGGTGCCATTGCGAAGGACTGTCCGTGTCCGTACACACTCGTCTAGGAAATAATTTATTATGTGCCAACTCACTCACTCACGCACTCATCCCGTGTGCCCAGTTACTTACTCCGCAGTTACACTCACACTGCCTATTTCTAGCACTATGTCTGCGGTGGTATAACGGGTTGATAACTCCACCGGTGCAGTCAAATGTGACCAAACAGACAACATTGTACGCTCACGGTGTCGACCGTCGGCGAGCGTTGAATCAGTCAGTTAAACACTGTATGGACTGCATGGGTTTAAATTCGTTTAACACCCACTTATCCCATTCCGGATAGCTTAATATACACAGAAAACTTTGTCGCGAACTTGTCCCGGACTTTGTCGCAAACATCTCGACATGTCGAGATG
>Ga0056128_1001776_pt1 | contig 24828 bp, 15 predicted proteins | sample WorMetLIZISLAND2_FD_71113 | JGI IMG/M metagenome (GOLD analysis project Ga0056128, IMG submission 71113) | Marine gutless worms symbiont microbial communities from Max Planck institute for Marine Microbiology, Germany - Olavius geniculatus... ... | reverse complement strand
AAACTTCACCGTACTTGTTTCGCCTAACGCAGGAGGAATCGCGGTAGACGGAATAAAAATCCGATTTTGAATATCTTCATCCGTTTCGGAGATATTCGCCGCCGAACTTCGAAGTCGTCCGAAATCGGGCTGAATTTTGCATGTTTTTGGCCCCTGAAATTTTTTTGGGGTGCGCCCCAAATTTGGGACTGGCATTATAAAATTTGGCCTATTACTGACCATCGTGCAAAATTTCACGCCGGTCGGCCCACGCATCTCGGAGATTTCGCGAGTGGGAAAAAAAACATCACGTGTAAAACATAAGTCATTCCGAAAACTATCGTTTTCGGGCGGACTAACAAGAATTCTAAGCATAACAAGTGAACGCAGCACGAAAATGGAAGACAGTCATGTTGAGGCACCATAGCAGCAGTATCGTAGGGTAGAAAATAGCCTAGCTACAATTTTCTGAGAAACAAGTCTGCAAATTTTTGATGTAGTCTATTTCGACAAAAACCTGCAAATTTCTGACTTGATTTCAATTTTGTCTTGTCCCTAAAATGGGAATTTTAGCTAAAAATATTGCATTTTTAGATGAAAAAAATACTTAGCACGAATTATACAATAGAGGCGAATCACAGAAGGTGAGGGGGCAAATCAGCCAAACGATGAACAAGCCAGGAGGCAAACGAGCCAAGGCGGCAAAAGAGCCAGGGAGCGAATAAGCCAGCGGGCGAAACGGCAAAAGGGCGAAAAAGCTGCAAGGTGTTATTTTCCATGAAAATTCATGGAAAATAAGTAAGCGTTTTCGCTATCTGCCGTGAATATTCCGTCTAGACGGACTGTAGCCAGTAAACTAGAGGTCCGTCTACACAATTGTGGCTCGCCATAGTCAAGGGCCGTCGGGCCAAGGGTTGTCACCATAGCCAAAGCCGCCGTGTCCTTCGCTATGGCGACAACCGCGACTGACGACCTCGGCCGTAGCTTCACGGATCGCCAGTCCATCAACTAGCTCCTCAGGTCTAAGCAGACCATCACGGGCAGCCGTTGGCAATTTTTTTTGTAGGCACTAGCACCGCTGTCGACCTTATAATGTATATTGTACACTAATTTATGGTGTGCATTATTGTCACATAAATCTTTCAAAAATGCTAAACCTAACCCAATCGCTAACCCTAACCCTAACCCTAACCCTAAACCTTATCCCTAACCTTTATCTGTGTAAGCGAAAACCGTAATTTCAATATTAAACACAAAATCGTACTATATTGCACGTGAAATTGTCGCCCCCTAGTGAATGTAAATGTTGCGTAATGACACGTCTCTCAACGTCAATTTTAGTACAAACTTAGCTATGGCGGCCTGTTGTAAACGATGACAGCATGCTGAATAAGCGATAAAATAACACAGTAATGATTTACAGTATTAACTGAAAAAAGAAAAAAGTATACAGTTGCAATTTTCGTAGATATGGATTTTCACGGCAGATAGCGAAAATGCTTACTTATTTTCCGTGAATTTTCACGGCAAATATAATCTTCGGAAAAAGCCAGACACCCTGCTCCATGCTACCTGCAATGATCCGGTACTGTGTTATTGCAATATTCTGGTATGTTACTGTTACTGGCAAGAGTGGCAGCAAATATCGAACACCTAACCTTAACCCTAACCGAAAACAAGTTGGTTGTCTTCGGTACTTCTCGGTCTTTAGTGCTACCGACTGGCAGGCACAGTGTGAACCTCAAAAGCCTACAGCCTTCTGTGCAACTCACGCTGTAATAAAACAAAACCACACATCTTAGTGTGCGAACAGCATCAGTAAATATTCCACTGGCATGGGGCTACGGTGAATTATAACTGGTGGACGTACAACGCACTGGACGTGGAACTCGTTTCACTGCCTAGGACTATCGTAACAGTACAATTCTGAGAGATCGTTGGCCAAAGCTAGTTCATACCGTTAAGTGCGCGTCGTTCTATGCTGTCTGCTTACAGTTAATTAAACTGGTGTCTCTTTTATTCAACCGAAAAACACCGACCGTAAACCGACATTAGTAGAATAAACATGGCCGACCGGCGATGTGATGTCATTGACCTACTTTTTACTAGGTCATGCACTAACAGGCCGTGAGGAAGACGTTGAAGATTTGAGTGTGACTGGAAAACAAGAGGCTCAGCTACCGCTTAGAGAATCGGGCGTCAGCTTAGTCACTCCATTCATGTTATCATAATGCTAATTTCAGCCATTTGATTTTTTTCAAATCTTCACAGAGAACTCCAAAAACATATCATTTGTGCAGGAAAGTGTGGTACGGCCGAATGCAAGGTCAATTCAAGGTCGGGACAAATTAAAAGGCCATGTAAAACTTCCTAGTAGTGATTAATTGAAACCTTGGCCTTATCATTCACTATTTCTGAGATATTGCGACTTATTGCTTAAAAACGCCAAAAAATTTTTTTACCCCTTCTCATTTACCACCCTCGGTCGAAAGGATCCATATGGAATTTCTGGTCGACTTTATAGATCCTGAAAGTAGAGTCTTCCTGACAGTAAACATCTGGTGATCCCAGTTTGCACCATTTTGATACAGTGTGAGCGTGTGATGGACGCTTTTACGATAACTAAGACCCCTAAGGCATATACAGATCAAGCTATGAAATCTAAGCTATATAAAAACTTAATTTTTGTTTTGGTTGTTACGTTTTCAAAATTAAGTATAGCAAAACAATTAAATCACAATTAAAAATACAAAATTAAATAGATTCTGTGGGTTGTAATTTTAAATTCAAAATTTACAAATGAAAAACCTTAAAATTTAGGCAAGTAAAATGTGAATATATATGTTTACATTAATCCTGCCCTGCAGCCTTCAAAAACACATGAAAACCCCATCAAGTTGGGCCTTTAGAAAACATGTTTTTCAACCCAATGATTTACCGACATTAGTTTGGGTGCTTGAATACACTGGAACACAACTTGAATGCAGCAATCAGCAGGGCGCAGTTTTCCGCGGAAAATTTTGCCAAATTCCGCGGGCCAGTTTGCAAAATTCCGTGGCTCACCGCGGCCTTCCGTTTGCGAGTAAACTGAGCTCTATCTTATTTACTTAGAATCTTCAGTTATCGAAGGCTGGCGATCCGCTAAATTGTGCAAGCAACATGCAGAAAGAATATTAGTCTTTTTTTAAAGTGCAATCTGTCAAGTCTCATTGTGTCGATTGTGCCGTATTGCAATAGCTATTACTAGGTTATGCAGTTCAGTTTGATTTTTTTTGTTATAATAGTTAGTGTGTAATTAGTAATATTTATGTTATCAAACCCAGAGATTGTACTAATCGCTGGCTATTTTTCAACTTATACGAAATTCCGCTAAAATATCAAAATTCTGTGGAAAATCGCAAATTCCGCGGCCTGCGGAAAACTGTGGGCTCTAGCAATCAGCCAGGACAGCTGCGTGCAAACACAGTGGCCAGATGGTAGTAAAAACCAGAATTAAGAATACCAGACGCAGCTTATTAAGACAAAAATGACTGCAAATGAAACTGTACAACGAAACTAAACTATATTGTGGCGCATGCCACTACACATCATGATGACTACAAATTTCAACTACCAGTAGCTGACAGAGAGAGCTTGAGATGACTGCATCAACAACACGGAACAGGTGTTAAGATGTTACGATGAAATTGGTGGTTCATTCAATGTACCACTAAAGCTAGAATACAACACATGTTATTAAGTATGTGTTGCAAAATCGTAAGAGCAGCGATGCAGCTCATTTCTGCTGTCATTGTGCAACAGAGTGCAAGCAAATGCAACTGACTAAAGTTTTGTAATCATAGTTTCAATACAATATGAGAGAAAAGTGTTAACATGTACATAAAAACCAAGAACATGAGTAGGCAGCAGAATAACTGGCTTTTTTGACCACCGGGTCCAGCGTTTGAGTGCCAGCTTGCGGCCGGCCCATGCATGACGAACTGGCCATGCGGGGAGTGCATTTGGGAGGGGGTCACCCTCTCTCACGGTGGGAGTCCGGGGGTATTACCCAATGTTTTGAACTTTTAGATGCAAAATCCTGCACTCTGGTGCAGTTTTTGTATAAAAACCTTGCTTCGGATGAGGATGTGTCGCAGCGGGATGGCAAAATTTTCTCCTCAGTCTTACATGATTTATAGAGGTTGTCCTCCTAACTTCAGGGAGGGGGGTCTGGACCTCAAGACCCCTTGGCCAGCTATGCATCTTGATTTGGAAAATTAGGCTCAGACCACCATAACTGCAATGATCAATGTTCATGATGTAACTGACTGACAACTACCTGCAAACAAGAACCTGTAAGCGCTATGCAGTGCACATTGCAGCAAAACAGGAAGCACACACACACTGCACATGTGCACCAAAGAGCATTACCAAAAACTAGCAGAATATAGGACTGGTATTTTTTCATAGCAGGGAACCTCAGTATGTAACCATAATGAATGAGACAGAATTAGGTGACAAAGCTGATCGAACCAAAAATTCTGAACGAGAAATGTGGACTAGAACTTTACAATTCTGGTAGCAGAGTAATACTCACATGTAATACTGTGACAAGCAAACAAGCATCATTGCTGAACTACTATACAAAAACGTCAAAGAACCGGTCGAACAAATAACTTTATGATTTCTGCATTCCACATGGCTAAAAACACAAGTCAAACAGACTGGCGCACGTTCAAAACAGAATTGTCACACTTAATCCCAGTGTCTAACAAGAAATTTGAGCTAATGCTCACGAGAGGCGCGAAAACCCATAGCAGTTCCGGTTCAGTAGTTTAGCTGAAAATTCGAGTGTTCACGCTAAGTTAATATACAAATACCAAATTATCTATCTGGATCCCATAATGATAGTTCCGTGGCGCCAGTTTGAAATCGCCAAAAAAATCCATAAAACCCCCTATTTTTGGCGTTCAAGGTCATTGAATTCGGCGCCAATCAAGAGCCAGTGTACGATTTTCCTATTAGTGATTAATAGTAACCTAGGCCCTATCTCGCACTGTTACTGAGATACAGCGACTTATTGGCCAAAAAATTGCAAATTTTGCTCACCCTCCTCTCATTTAGCACCCTCATTCAAAATGACCCCCTTTGAATTAATGGAAAAGCTTTATGGTTCCCAAAACTAGAGTCTTCCAGGCAGCCGACGGTAAAAGATGTGGTGATCGTTATCTTGCACCATTTTTGACTGATCCAACCCATGTGACGGACAGATGGACAGACGGACAGACAGAATTGCAATGGCTAGGACGCCCTGAAAGCAGTAGCTGCTTTCGCGCGTAAAAATCGGGTGCCAAAACGGAATATTGATTTCTCCGCTCATCGATGCAAAGTTAAACTCTCACAGGCATCAAAAAGGATTGTCAACTGTACACATTCTCTAATCTGGGAAATCATGCAGAGAAAAATCAACAATTTAGTGCATTTCACAGGCTGCTAACTATACTCAGTGGCACCAAGGAACGTGACAAACACTTCAAGCAAAGCCACACAAATGTGACCACATGAAACAGCTCTAACGGAAACAACTACAACAAAAACGTCACATTGCATCCCAGTTACATTATGTACCATGGGCGCCGGCAAGCATGAGCTATGGGATAGTGATTGGTGTATCGGGTATTTAAAAAAAACAAGTCCCAACAAGTAACGAAATGTGTAGCAATTTGTAAGCTACTTTGCAGTTGATAATATTGCTATCTAGCACCACACTGCATTGGTGTATCGGTCCTAAGTCATAGGAAAGCAAGCAAGTCGATTAAACATTGCGGGCCATGTCAGCCGAGTGTACTATGCTTGACTACTCGGAAAATACACTGTGACGAAATGTATACATAAAACACATGCATTAATATTCTTTGATTTCACGATTTTAAACAAACCAAAATAGGCACTGAGCACTACTTTTTGGATATCTGGGGTAACGAGTACTTGAAACAGGTACAATAACACTGACTGAGTAAAACTCATCCACAAAACATGATTTTTAAAAATGTGAGAACGGTTGCACGAAAGTACAAAAAAAACCAAAGTAATATGGCAAAAGACGGAATCACTCTTTTCGTTTGCATTTGCACGTAGCAACATAGGTTTTGTCTCAATTTGTAACTACACGTTTTGGCTGCAGGTTCAATCCCCACATCTCCCTTCCTCTGAAGTGTCAGAAACCCTATCTAACATGAATTATGGCTTTTTTGCCCCTTTGCTCTTTCCCTCTCTGGCTTTTTGCCCCCTGGCGCATTCGCCCCCTCACCCTGGACAATTCTCCCTCCCCCCATTGAATATTTTAAAGCCGAGTTTAAAGCGTTCTAGGTATAGGCAATATATAATAGTTGTGTTGCTGCAATGAAACCAAAGATGACTGACTCTGTGAGTTGTGATCAGTTATTATGCAGTTTTGAGTCACGTATAACGTTATTTGAAATAACTATTAATCAGTGGCGTGATGATACACTTACTTGTTGCCTTTCTGTAAACTGAAACACAAGCCTCAATAACGAATCACCTGTACATTCAGTGGGGGTGGGAAACCAAATCATCCAGGGTGAGGAACCGGCAAAAAAGCAAAAAAGTCAGACACCTCTAACACAACGTTTAATTGGACATGACACGTACCTGCCAGATGGCATCTAATGATATCAGTTCAAACATTTCTGCAGGGTATACAAACATCACTAACAAATCACGCTAAAAAGAAATATGTACGAATAGGTGGATTCGATTGCATTGCAACAGCAATTATGCCTAAAATTACCGCAATAAGTAAAGCAGCTTTTTTATCGACTCCCCTTGAAAAAAATTTTCCGCAGGCAGGCACCCATGTATCTATCACAAATGAGCGAGCAGTGCACAATCCAACACAACAAGCAAACGCCAGCACACTGCCGGCTGATATGAAATGAAAAACAATAATGCTGTATAAATTAACAGCGCTAAAAACAAACAGCGTTCTAAATGACTACCTACAACAGATGCAGCATGTGAAGAATAAAATTTACATCATTGGGACAAATGATACAAAAAAAACGACGAAGCGACAATATACTATACACTGTAGAATTCATTCTACACGACAGCGAATTGATCCAAATGATGGAATCGGCAAAGGTGTTAAAGCCACCTGCGTGACAGCTAGACAATGATGTGGAATGTGTCGATATTACAGCTGTTCACAGACTTAATAAGGACTCATTGACACATAGACAGCATAGAAGAAATCACAGCAACAAAGTACAGAGACACATACACATGCCAAATGAGAATACTGCAGCATCAACTATATACAGGGTGTGCCAAAAAATGTCCCAACTTGTTTTTGTCCAAACTTTGTCAAATCTCCACCGAATTTGATAATTTTTGGCACACAGATAGCCAAGATGATAAAAATACGTGTGGTACACTCACTGTCCAGCTCACCTAATTTATGTCAATGCACTACTGTGTTAAAGGTCGATGCTCCAAAATGTTACATTACTCGGTGATTATCAGTATCAGATTGTTCACCTTTTCATTATCAGTTTGACAGGGTGCCATGTGCTTGTGAATCAGTACAATGCATGATTCAGCTATGCAACGGTGAGAGCACTGTACTAAACTGTGTCTCAAAAAAAGTATCCCCGGCGATTACGTCTGTAACTTGAAAACCAATTATCAAATTTTGATAATATTTAGTACAAATATTCCTGACACAACTTGCCATCAAATGATCATTCAGTTTCTCACCTCACCCAACGTTTGTTTCTGCACTACCTGGGGAGAGCAGAAAAAGCAAAATATCACTTTTTTACCCAGAGCGATGTGATTGCTTAATTAGCATAACGCGTAAAAACACATTTCGTTCACATTTCTGACACTGTGGTGAACATTTCATTCAGTTGTCCATTTTTCAACTGCGTGCAGTAAAATTGCTTAAAGTGTTGGTCCACTATGCAAGCACACCACACTTTCTCCATTCATTGACAGCAGTATCGATAATGTTTTGCTCCAAACCAATCCAGGCTGTACCAGTCGATTCTTGACTTCACAAACATTCCTAAACTTCATCTGGTAGACACACTGCTGCAAGACAGTCAAACCCTATAATAGACCTGGTGTTGAGGCCCACAAATTAGAAAAGATGGAATTTATTGACGTTTTATCATTCATTTAAACACGTATTATGCTTGGTCTGCTTTCCCCAGGTAGTGCAAAAGCAGACATTGGGTGAGGTAAAAACTAAAACATTTATTCAATAGCCAGTTGAGTCGGAAATATTTCTGACAAATATTATTAAAATCTGCTAATTTTTATTCAAGGCACAATCGATAATGTTGGGGATGTTTTTTCAGGTTTTCTTTTAACACATATCTTGCTTGATCAGTTTCCATAGGTAGTGCAAAAGCATACATTAAGTGCGGAGGGAAACTGAATGGTTATTTGATGGCAAGTTGTGTCAGGAATATTTGTACCAAAAATTATCAAAATCTGGTAATTGGTTTTCAAGTTACAGTCAAAAATGTCGGGGATACTTTTTTTGAGACACAATGTAGTACGATAAAGTAGTCATGGATTTGACTCGGTCACACATTTAAGCTTCTGTTACAAACAGAGATGTGACAAACTTCGTATTCGCATTCGACAACATGCGAATATCGAACACTTTTCAGCTATTCGATATTTGACGAATAGTTGGTGGCATATGCGTCAAATGCAAATATTTCATTATATGCAACTGGACTAAATTTAACTAAAATTTAGATAGAGAATACTGACTGAAGAGAACACAGCACATTCTGGATGTTTCATCTTCTTAATGGAACTTGATTGATTTAACTGAATTTTGCCTTAGATACAGATTTTTTTCTGGCTGAACACTGAACAACTACTTTGAATGGTTCACTTTATTCAAATACAGCTGTAGTGAAGTTTCCTTGAGACTGAATAACTATTTGCATTCGTATTCGACGAATAATAAATTTAATATTCGCATTCGACGAATGCGAATATTTTTCGGCTTTGTCACATCCCTACTTACAAAGATCAGAAAGCTGTGCAATGCTGTACTGACTAGATACGTGGTGACCACAAAGATAATTGCAGTCCTAACAACATAAAATAATAGCAGCCTAATGTCGGGTGTATGTATACAACATCTGTCTACAACATCTGCAGGCCGATAGACTGGGATCGGTTCATATTAAGAACACAACTGCACACAACTGCAATGGAATTGTTTACAAAACACACTGCTTAACAGTATCCGGTATCAAAACAGAGATCTTTGAAATAACCCCAGTCGACTCAAATGGTGATATATACATTAAACAGTACACACACACAAAACCTATATGACTCCGACTGGCAACTAAAGCTGCCATGATGTTATAAATCATCGCCTAACAATAATCTCTACACGGTATTTGTGTAGTCGTCCAATTATGTCCAAATAGCAAATCGACATGCAGAGAAGACAACACACAGTGGCATAGAAAAGTGTAAAACCGCAACCACCGATATGCTTTTGCCGTCACTAGGTTTACACACACACACATTCGAAATTACAAGTGCTATCAAGGTGTTAATTTTTAAATGGCATTATTGTATGCATTAAAAAATTAACGCATGTGTTAATTAACGCATCATTATATTGCTGATACTGTAAGTAGACTACATCGACAGGATGACTGGAATGATGACCGACGAACTTGTGGCTACATCACAGAACTGAAACAGTAGTGGTGGAACAGCAACCAAAATAATTTTCAATTACTTGAATGTTATTCGATCGTCAAATAACCGCAGTTTAATGGAGTAATGGAACTCCTGCTTCACTGAATGTAGTAAATTTACGTATGTGCATTAATTTTTTAAAACAAATGTTAATTCTGTGATGTGTTAGCACGTTAATTCGACAGCTCTAGAAATTACACAAAACACCGATAGGAACATGCAAACCATTGCACATCATAAACTGCTGGTCAAAATGTCAACTATCGGTCCATCCACACAGACCAAATAAATAAAATATGCCCACAATACATACGTCTGGCATTTGTTTCATCTATCTCCTTATTTAACATTATTCCAGGCTGGGTGAAATCAGAAAGGAAAAGTTCTTTCACAAGACTGCAGCAGAACAACTTTTAACATCAAAATGCTCGCTCTGTTCCGCACTGCATTAGATTATGAAATATGCAAACAATTCAAATGACTTAGAATTCTTTAAATGCAAATACTGTCCAATGCAGTGAACATGAGCTAGCAGTGATACAAGTATCAATGTCTGACAAAGTACTATCTCACTTGCATGTTTTTGGTACCATTGAAAAACGAATTTGTATAGCGCCAGTGTGTTGATTGACTTCAGAGGTGAATGGCTGCAAGAGCTGTTCATATGCACGCAGCTGTCACAATCCATTCAATAACATAGCGATCACATTCACTGCTAGTTCTGTTTAGTGAGTAAGTAAGATTTAACATCCCACCCAACACAGTATAGGTCATTTCGGTGAGAGCCTTTCCAGGCAAAATTGCACATACACATAATAACAGAACAAAAAGTTTAACCTTTACAGAAAGTTTAACCTTTATGAAGCACAAAACGCCAAAAACGACCTAAACCTAAAACTGTAAAAAGTCACCATTATAATTGTGCATATGTAACTTTAGCCAGGTTAGTTCGGCTCAACTTTGGTCTAAGTAGGTACTTTTGGACTCAGCGAAAGTATCAGCGAAAGTCTAAGTCAAAAAGTGAAGTCGCCCAATGTTATGACCAATGACACAGTCGAATGCACTTGACCTTAACCGCAGCCAGACAGGCCGGTACTCAACTTAGCTTCTCCAAAAAGATGGCAAGGCCACCAAACCGCCACCATAGCCATTAACAATGTCAGTGCACTCTTAGCATTAAAAAGTGCATCGCCATAATAGCATAAGACCTAAAGAAAAAACCTGTGCTTCCAGTTGCAGCCAGCAAAAAACTACAGACGAGGGAAATGAAAGACGACAGAAAATTTTTCAAAATTATTTATTTTTATATTACGATGCATCATGTAATATTGCCCTACAACTCACAAAAAAAGACAAACTGACACACTAAGGAGTACTTAAGAGAGCTTAAGCAAAGTTACCACAACACTTCAAACTATACGAAAACAGTATTTTTCAGTAATACTTCAAAAGCATACTAAAAACTGCATTGATGTTTTCGAAGGATGCAGGTCTTTTTTCTACGGACAGACGGCAACCGAAAGCACAGAGTTTTTTCTTTCTAAAGGCCTAAGTGAGATATTGAAATACAGACATAATGCACAGAAAATGACGGTTACACATGACAGAGATTCCGAAAGATTACACCACAGTGTGCACGACAAAGCTGTACCGACAAAATAATGGTTGTGGCGACAACAAGAACAACAGCAACTGCAACAACGACAATGACAACAACAACAACAGAAGGAAAAGAACAAATCACTTGTCAGTGATGTCAGCAGTCTTAGATACTTTGCCATAAAATACACAATTGATGCAGCACAGACAGACTAAATATCACTGATAACGGGCCTACACTATTCGGATGCAGACACTTCCCACTGCAGAGAAAGCACATTACGGTGGAGCCGATCTAGCTGACATTACCCTTGGCTCTGAGACAACTTGGACAGAGCTAGTTAAAACGTGGAACACCATGCTACGACAAACAGTATAACGAGTAACAGAAATGCATGTTGTACCACAGGATAGTCAGTTTGTCAAATGAAAAAGTTTCTGGGAGTTCACAGTACTTACCATAATTTGCATGGGATTATATGGATATCAGAATGCAAGTACAGAATAATTATACAGAAGCAGAGAAAAGTATGTTTGCTAAAGTAACAGTGCTGTACAAGCATATTCATTGACTTTTGACTCTTAGTAATAATGACGATGCCAGTAAGTAGGTTACTACTACTTTAATATTTAACATACATCTATTTTGAAATTGTTATTTACAAGACTATAGAAGAACAGACCCATGGTCTCGTCATGTGCGCTGGGTGGCTTCGCTGTCCCTGTCATGTCTCGGGTTGGGCGGAGCATTGGGGAGACTCTTGCGAGGATGATGAGTCAGACAGGGATTTCCAACAGATATCGAATGCATAGCAGTTCGGGGCTACGGTTTTCCTGTCAAACTTGGAAATCCCGCACTGGCTCTCCTTTGCCCCGTTTGGCTCTGGGGCGTGGCAAGGTTGGTTTGGCTGCACTGCTCATGCGGCTTGTCCGCTGAACAGGTTGGGTCACTGCCAGGTGATTAGCTGAAGGGACTGTAAATCTTTCGATGAGTCCTACAGTACTTGCTTGGTCAGGGCGATGTCACCTGACTAGCTTTATGCTACTGCTGCCATGGCTTATAGTAGCTGGGCTTAACAGGATCTAACAGACACCCATGGGTCATTGCTTGGTTGGTGCAAGCCTGATTTGTGGACTGGTCATGTGCGCTGGGTGGCCTCGCTGTTCCTGTCATGTCTCGGAGTTGGGTGAAGCATTGGAGAGGCTATTGTGGGGATGATGGCTCAGACTGGGATTCCGGCAGATACCGAACGCACTGCAGTTTGGGACTATGGATTTCCTGTCTGGCTTAGAAACCCTGCGATGGCTCTCGTTTGCCCCATTTGGCTTGGGGGGCATGGTGCGGGTGGGTGGCTGCACTGCTCATGTGGCTGGTCTGCTGTTGGGTTGGGCCGCTTGCCAGAAGGTTTCCTGTGGGGGCTGTGAAGTCCTTTGGTGAGCCCCACAGTATAGAGAGTAGTCATGTGGATGGGGTTAGTTGTGCTCTTTGCTATTCCTGTCATGACTTTCAGTACCCAGTATAATTGCTGGGAACTTTTTGGGGATGGCTGATGGGCCCACATGGCGGCCTAAGCCGACGGGGCAGAACTGGCTGTCCTGCCCTGCATTGGAACTTGGATGGAAGAACAGAAGTTGGAAACAGTTACCGGAAGACTCTATGGAGATTCACCCCTCCATCTAGATGTTATGAATAAATCAACATAACTAAAAGGCGCTCGTTAGAGTGCATATCTCCGACAAGCAAAGTGTACACAGACAGACAGATGGACACACACCCACAAACAACGACAAAAGCAACCTCATAATCTTGCCTAATTAAATTCGTTCCATTGGCGGAGATAACTATAAGATCAAAAACGCTAGCAAAAGCCCACTAGCACCTACCTAAACTTTGAACAGCTCGTTACCGTGTAAAGGTGAATGTTTTTAGCAGATTCATACAAAAACTACCTGTTTTCAAACCTGCACTCATACAGACCACTTGTTAATAACCACACCACATAAGTTAATAGTCTGAGCTTAGTGTACTGAACCATAGCTGCCTTAGAGCCAAGAGTACTGCAGCAAATAAGCCAAGCCGTAATGGGTCCATGTGAGATGCACCCTAGTAGGCCAAGTAATCTGCATCCTAGAGACATAATCCCACTGACAATACAGTGGGGCAACCAATCCGCAGCCAGCTGCAACCCATGAAACTGCATATTAAACATTGCCAGAAGATCAGACAACAGACAATGATCGGATCCAAGCATCCTGAAGCCGGTAATTCATTCCTTGTTCATGGCCAGCTTCCTCATCTGTCGAATGACGGCCGTTGCATTGTACGCTTGCTGCAAACATCCAGCAATTTGTACTGAATAATTTTGCACTACAAAAGTCTGTATTTTCCATGGTACTGAAACACGACTGCAGTGAGAAAACGTATCAACTACTACTCGTTTCGTTCAATTAGCACAAAGTGTATTAATAAACTAAACTAACCTAACAGCAATGTCTGATCAATTACAAAATGTTCAACAATTCAGAAGAACAAATGTAATCATGGCCATCAGTCATCGACAACCCAGATAACACAGCAGTAGATTTTCAGCTATAGCTATTAATGATTGACACAGTACATTAAAAGCTTTTACAAGAACACTCTGAACAGAATGCGAATCGACACTTTGACATCGACAATGGGAATGCATAGAACAAGCTGATAAGATAAAAAGCCACCCAGGGAATGAATCAAAAAGAAGTAACATGACCAAAATAGCCAAAAAAACAAGTCACTTAAGTGACAGCACTACAGTGTACTATTGCCAGCGCAGCTGAGAGCGTGAATTATTAATGCGAGCCAGAAGACGATGCTGCTGTTTGCATTAAGAGGTCTTAAGTCACACAGCACTATCAGCTCAGTCACATGTGCACGACTGACACATTGAACTATGCAGAGACTCGCATATCACACCGGCTAGGCCATGTTTGCTTCCGCTTACATAATGTCGCTTGTATGTCAAAAACTGCAGCTGATCTTTGTATCACTTTTCATATAAAATGTCAGCCATACCACAAAGTTCATTTATTTACTGAACGTCTCATTATCTCAAATAAGTAATTTACAGCTATTTATTTATTTATGATATGGTTTATAAAGATTGATTGAAAGTAGTCTAACACTGCAGTTTGACCTGCTAGTTGTTTCAATTTTCACTTATGGTAAACGGCATACATCTCCAAAAAAATACTAGTTTAGGCTAGACTGCAAAATGGTCGACTTGAGTTAAATACCGATAGCAAATGTACATAAAAATCTGTGGTGGAGAGAAATTTCAGTAACAACACTTTAACACAGAGGTGATCAACTTGACCACCAGTGCTAGTTAACTTGTGTGAAATCAATCAAAAAATATAATTATACCTTCCACCGTGATTTGGCAAAATTCTTTTTCATCTGAGCAGAAACTGAGGCATGAATATCCTTGCTGAGCGCAGCATTTCCACTGATCCTGCAAGCAACGACAATATCAATATCAGTAATAGTAATGACGATGTGTACAGTATTTAGTGTTGTGCAATATCTGAAATTGGAGCCAGGATAACGATAAAATAAGTTGAAAAAGCCAATTAGGCAGAAATAAGAACTTAAGAGACCACCTTTTGAAAATTAGGGACATTAGGGACCAAGTGTTTAAAAAGGGACTTTAGGGGATTTAAGGGACCTGGCAGCCCTGCGACACAGTCTCAGGTATCGCGATACTACTGCGATACTGAAAGAGCAAGGACGTTTGAAACATTAGTCAAGCCCCTCACTGCTATCTGTGACGTGTTTTCAGTCGCCCATTTAGCACACTCAACTACTGTCCAAAAGCTTTAAGCTACTTGCTGTAAGCTACTTGCTTAAGCTTTAAGTAGCTTTAAGCTTTAAGTAGCTTAAAGCTTTTAGCTTTTTTTAGCTTTCAAGCTTTAAGCTTTTAGCTTTAAGTTTTAAGTAGCTTTAAGCTACTTGCTGTAAGCTACTTGCTGTACTTGCTTTAAGACTTGCTGTATTTGATTGAATTTTCTCACTGCACTGTGCCATATTTGTCAACATTAGATTCTAACTGCACGGTATCGTCACAGGTATCATCACCTCGTGATACTTCGTGGTATCATGGCACCGTGATACACCGAGACCTCTTTGATAGTGGTATCAAAATGTTGGTACTCACGATATACTGTGTTCAGAAAAAAACATCCACTCACATTTTCTTTTATATCTCCATAGAAAATGCTCAGATTTCCGCAAAATTTTCAGAGAATGTTTAAGAAAAAACAAGTGTTCCACACGTGAAAAAGTTAGATATTCTTTGTTACCGGTGACGTCATGCTGACATCACATTTCCGTGTTTGTATATTATCGGTTTTACCATTGAAGACCAACATTGGTGAAATGTTAAAACACACCAATTGGCCATTGTGCCCACTGAACCCAAAAATATCACAATCCATCACACAATTTTCTATTGTGACCTGTTTTCGTGGTTTATCTTCTTGGCTGAGTGCACGATCCTCAACTTTGCTGATGCTGGCAGGTGTACGTGCACTGTGTCACTGCATGGATGACCACTTGTCCACTGTCAGTTGAACGGCTTGCAACTGCCGGTCATGTCAATTTTTGTATTTAAACATTTTATTCCATCAATATTCAATTGTTTGTGTATTATCTGGAAACATCTTGCACAAACTTGCTGCTCTATAACCCTTACTGACTCGCAAACATTTTATCAAAGGTCTGTCTTTGGCGGTAAAACCCATAGTTTACACTCATGGAAATATGATGTCAGCATGACGTCCCTGGTAACAAAGAATATTTAACTTTTTTACTGATGGAATACATGTTTACTTCTAAACATTCCCTGAAAATTTTGTAGAAATGCGAACATTTTCCACAGAGATATAAAACAAAACGTGAGTGGGTGTTTTTTTCTGAACACAGCGTGTATATCGAGCTATCAAAAGTATTGCACAACACTAGTTTACGGTGCTGTCATCGTAGCAGTGCACTGCCACTACAAGAGTTCGCCCAGTTCATTTGGCAAGTGCTGACTGCTGGGCGGCCGCTGACGTTTTGACCAAGCTGACTAGCTTGAGCCTCGAATCTGCCTAAACTGGCAGCTACACCCACCATCGCCTTTTATTACAGTACACAGGCCAAAAGCTATACTCATTTACCATCCTATGGATAGTAGAAGACTTAGTCGATCTAGATGGCTGGCAGTGTACTCAGATGCTTTATCTGACCGCATCCAACTACTAATCAGCCCACCATGGAGTAGCTTTGTTGATTTGATTCAATGCATTACCCGCTATGCCACACCACCACACCATGTATCATAACAATACATCATAACAGATAAGTGCATAACAATAGACATAGACAATCAGATATTTAAAAATCAACGAAAAGCACTAAACTACAGGGTGGATAGCAAAACTTTTGAGATTAATGCTGTATATTGTTTGAAAAGTACAACAAAATTAACACACTCAACACTTGCTAAAACAGAAATCATCAGAAAAAAACTATTCACCAGCTGTGGGCCAACGCTTGCTTGCAAGTAAAACGCTTCTTGACATCTTTGCACATCAAGTTGCGAATAAAATCTTTCGCTACAAATACAGCAATTATTTTTTACGCGCGACAGCAGAATGCTTCGCGCATCTTAGCCATGGCCTGAGCGTCCGTCTGTCTGTCTATCCATCACACCCTGCAGTCCTATCAAAATGGTGCAAGCTAAAATCACAAAATCCTTACTATGGGCTGTCCCAAGGACTCTAGTTTCTTGTGACAAAATTTTGTGCCCCTGGGTTAGGGGGTTCCCCTTGCATGTGGGTGTCAAAGAAACGTCCCCCCTAAAAATGCATTATTTTGCCTCTATTGGTTCATATAGTGTGAAAATGGTTGCAAATAGGTAGAGATGTGCTGCTTATCATAACAAGCACTGGTGACAGGCTTTTAGATTTATCAACATTGATGACCTTAAACGACCTTGATCCCCAAAAATAGTGGTTTTTAGTGAATTTTTCGCAATTTTTGGCTGCAACGCACATTTCAAGAGTGAACTGCGACAAAATGCCTGGAGATAAACCAAGACAACCTGCGTAGAAAATTTTCAGCATTAAACGCAAATTTTAGCAGTCCATATGCCGACTTCCTAGGTCCAAGGAGGTCTGCACAGGCAGGTGTTAAAGAGGGGTATCCCTAAAAAGTGGTTATTTACCGGTATTGGCTCATCTAGCGTGAAAACAGTTGCAGACAGGCACAGACATACTGCTTATCATAACAAGCACTAGTGATTTTTAATATTGTCAACATTGATGACCTTGAATGACCTTGAACCCGAATATAAAGGATTTTAATGTTTTTCTGAACTTTTGGCTGTGGCGCACATTTCAAGACTGAATTTCGCCGAAATGAATGGAGATAGATCTGGACAAAATGCGTATGAGATTTTTAGCATAGAACGTACATTTTAACAATCTAAGTTTCCAATCACTGCATAGCAGAGGTACTGCAAAATCAACATCACAGACGAAATAAAGATGTATTACGTGATTAATCGTTGAAATTTTTTAATGACTAATGGCTAAATTTTCAATTAAAGTCAGTTACTAATAGTGCATCATAAGATAGAGACAATAACAAGAGGCTGATAAGTGAAAATCACTTTCTCCAGATGAAGAACATGATTAGATGAAACAAACACTTAGACTGTACTAATGATAATATAAACCTGACGTAATGTTGTCTTAATGCATTCGTGACAGCTGTGTAGGAAAATTCTTACAATGAATCAACTTATAATCACACATTCATCCAATTAGCTCTATATGACAGCAAAAAACCTTAGATGCATTGGGGAAAAGCAATACATCGTTCCTCACCAGACTGTGAAATGTCGTCCCAGTACGGAGAGTCAAACTCGTACTCGGCTTTCAGAATTTGCCGAAACAGTTCGGAATCATTCTCATCGTAAAATGGAGGATATCCACATAAACTACAACACATCGGTAACGATCAAAATTTCTTACTTACTGCATATTTCAAACAATAGAGACAGCAAGAAAATCCACATGAACACGAAACGGCTTAAAAAACTCACTACCACATATGCAAGCCAGCTGACGCAAAGGGAACATGCGACAAAGGTGCATGAATGAAGGCCCACTGCAAACCAGTCTAAGCTCATCGACCGTAGCAGTAACCGGCTGTCAAACTGAAAACATGCATTTTAAAGAGACACCCCTCTTTGACGTCCTCGTTCGCAGTCCTCTCTGTCCTGGTTTACATCCAGTGATTTCGGCACAATTCGCTCTTGAAATGTCTCGCAGCCCAAAATCACTAAAAAATCCATAAAACCCCTATTTTAGTGTTCAAAGTCATCCAAGGTCATTGCTCTCAGTGCCAATCAAAAGCCCGGGTACGACTTCCTGTTAGCGATTAATAGTAACTTAGGCCCTATCTTGCACCATTTTTGAGATACAGTGACATAATGGCTAAAAATTGCAAATTTTCCCTACCCCCTCTTATTTAGCACCCTTGCTCAAGGTGATCCCTTTTGAATTTATAAAAAAGCCTTATGGATCCTGAAACTAAAGTCTTCCTGGCAGCCGACGATGAAGATTTGGTGACCCTAGCTTGCACCGTTTTGACTGATCCACCCGTTTGACAGACGGACAGACAGAACTGCAATGGCTAAGACACGTTATAGCACTTCCTGCTGTCATGCGTAATAAAAACGAATAAATCAACTGCTCTAAAACTTGTTTTACTGTGTGTGCAATAAAATAAGTACAGCTACACATTATGTCACAAAAGCTCAGAAAACAATAAGATGCGTACAGGATATAAGCAATGACGCCGATTGACCAGACATCGACTTCCTTGTCATACGGCTGTTGAGCAAGCACTTCCGGTGCTGTGCCCAAGCAGAAATACAAGCAACAAACACACACATGCATGCATTTTAATGCTACGTTTTAAGTCCAGCTAATTACGGAGCTAACGCCAACCATACTTTGGCGACTCCATCAATACATCAGATGCTTTCCAAGATAGTGACAATTCGGTGGAATCCCACATTACTTCGGGGCATCTGCTCCCCCATATACAGGGTGGGCCAACAAAAAACGTGGCACTTAACTGTTGTCCATATCTTTGCTAGTTATTGACCGATTTTCTAAATTCTTTGACTGGCACACTTTGCGGACAACGTGCAATAACATGATTATTATATACCTCACCACGTCATAAATGCATTTCTACACTACCTTGTGAAATATATATAAAATATACATCTATAACAATTATAACAAACATTTTGGTAGATGAGAAGGAAAAACACTTCAGACCAACAATGCGGTGAATGGTCTGTACGACGCTAAACTGTTTAGGTCTAACACAGCCTAGTAAACACAGTCTAGTGTCATATGAATCATTTAGCGCAATGTTGGTGTGGAGTGTTTTTATCATTCACCTAAATGTTCGCTATTATCGTTAGTTTTTCTTACATTTATATTTCACAAGGAAGTGAAGAGATACATTTATGGTGTGGTGGGATACATGGTAATCACATTATTGCATATTGTCCGCAGAGTGACAGTCAAAAAATTCTGAAAATCGGTCAATAATTGGAAAGATATGGACAAAAGTAAAGTTGTAGGCTTATGGGCTCATTATGACAACATTTTAGCTAAGTTAACTTAGACACGAGTATTATGCAGATCTACCAAAAAAACCACTGGGGACTGCAAGAGCAGGTCTACCATACAGATGCCATGCTTAATCATCCAAGCAACACCGAAGGCTGAAAGCTCAAAAACAGTACATAATAACACTGAACAAAAGCAATCTGTTTCACATCTGAAAAACACCCACTGCCAGTGCCCAACAAAACAAAAAAATCCTATCAGCACAGTTTGCCAAATGAAGTAGAAATCTATAGCCTTCAGGATACTGAGATATCAAAATGTGTCAGATAACACTTTTAGAAACACGCATTATTTGGATTATTGACACAAATTATAAAAATTAAATTTTAGCATCAATAGCTACAATCACTAAAATGCTTAGGTGGTCACAAAATCAATTTAGTAAAAATATGCAATAATACATCCAACACAGTGCCAGTACAAATAATAATCACAGCAACCGATCTTACCGACATATCCAGGAGTACCACATGCTGTCGCCATAGCTCCAGATTCTTCGGTTTTCGATAAGCCAAAGTCACTGATCATAATCTTTGAGTCATCTGCCGTGTTGTAATATAACAGATTCTCCGGCTGTTTTAGAAAAACAAAACAACAATAACAGATAATACAGCAACAAAAGGGCAAAAAAAAGAGTCGACAAGATAAACTTCAAACACGGCACAAATGACAAAAGTTCCATAACCGCAACACCAGAGATATTTATCGAAATGCAACCTCAAACTGCTGATTGTCAAAATAGTACTATGGAATTATTACAACAGCCAATCATTGACAGACATTGGTTGTGCTTTTTTTCGAAGGTCTGACCAAATCTGGGCTGCTCCAAGTCTTTTTTTATTGTTTCCGGAACGAAAATTTCACGTTTTTAATCGTTCTGGAAAGGCCGGTGTCAATCCAAAAGCTTTCCAGATCAAAAGTATGTAAAGCCGGTGCAGCGCGGGAGAGTGTCAGCCAATCAAACGCATTGTTTGCACGTCTGTTTTGCACCAGACTATGGGACTTATATATAGTTATGTACCGATTAATAGTTTTGTACATTTCACTGTGCGTAAAGATAACTGTACAGGTGTGTGCATTCATCGAATCACCGGCTTGTTAGCCAGCACTTTTGTTTATTGAGCAAATAAATTTGTAGGGCACAAAGCACTGGTTTAGAACTTTATTTACACTAATTCAAATTGTGGGCATGGTGACATCTGTTCTGGGTCAACGGCGTTCTTTTTTACAGTCAATCCGGAAATGTCCAGGTCAAGACCGCAACAAATCACTGCACCTTTCCGGAAAGCCAAAAAACACAACCATTAACACAGCAACTCTAATAAACAAATGCACACGTGACTATTAATAACTAAAAGCATTAAAACCTATTGGAAAACAGTACTGTACAAAATCTAATCAGTATCAACAAACTGCTAAATTACTAGCATTTTCTATGGAGCCATAATATTTCCACATTTTTAATAATCACAGATTTCAACCACAGCATCAACCGAAAAACGTTTGTGCTTACTTTTAGGTCACGATGCACAATGCCTTTATCGTGCATGTAATCCACGGCTTCTAAGACTTGTCGTATCAAATGCGAGGCATCGCGTTCTGTGTAACTGCCTTTCTCGACAATGCGATCAAACAGCTCACCGCCAGTAACTCTAACAGTACCCAAACACCAATACTGTTGGTTACTTTCGACATCATGACTAGGAATGGCTCAAAAGAATTCACCACAGAAGCAAGTGCTAATTCGACTGGATGTGAACTGTAAATTCCTGACTAAGGGCATGTTGCACCAACATCATTTAAGATCTCACCACAGCCGAACCTTGATCAAAAGTTGAACCAAGTTCACGCTGAACTCAGATCAGCTGATCCCGTTCAGTTGAACGGCCATGGTTATTCCGTGGACGACTACGATTGATCAATCACGCTCAGCCTACGGGCCAACTACAGTGATGTCACAGTCACACGCAATGCTTACGAAACAGTCAGTCCAGATTCGCCGTAATTTGTTCGAATTTTAAGTTTCCTTGAAGTTACTACACAATTTTCGCATCAACATTGCATTCATAAAATTCCGAAGATACGCATTTTGTGTTCCAATAAATATTCGTTAATCATTCTACGTCCGTTGTCAAGATATATGTTTACCGTAGCTACAGCATATCAACGGAGCATCGGCACTCTAGAATGCAGTTTGTTTGTCCATTAATTTATCTAGCAAAAAGACCACAGAAAACAGATATAGCACACATGTAACATATCTAGATCACAAGTATAACTGAATTTAACGCCTTATAAATCGATACAAATGAGTCTTTGTTGCTGTGGTTAAGGTTCAATCGTATGTTTATGGTAGCAGTGAAACATTGCCACCAAAAAATGTGATTTATTCATCTATTTGTTAAATTATTGAGCCCAAAGAGAACAAAAAATGATCATCAGTATAACTGCATCAAAAGTCTTATAATTCGATATGAGAAAGTTTTTTGGACAGGATAAGATTCGAATCGGACAATTTTTTGCAGCAGTAGTATCCCGAAAAATATTTACTGTCTAGTGCACATGCGTAACCACGAGTTGAACCGAGATGAAAATTTGATCGGTGGTCAGATGGCGGTTCAGAATTGAACGGAGATCAACGCTTGAACCGCTTTGGTGCAACTCAATTTACGGCTGAACTAGGTTCAAATTCAGATTTGACCCATTGACCCAGGTTCAAAGTTGAACGACGTTGGTGCAACGTGCCCTAAGAGTTGCATGCAAACAGCATCTCAAATACCACAGCAGAATGCCACTGACAACTATGTCTCATTTTCAACTGTCTAAGCTAGGCTACAAAAGATTTGGCCGCCAAAAATGCCATTTTTTTCATTCGTCAAAAAATGCAAATTTCATCAAAAAAATGTCAAAAATCCCGAATTTTGCCATTTTTCGCCATCCGAAAATAAGGCCTTTTAACTGCTGTTAACTTACTTTGCGAAATTTTGCCAAAACAGTTTCGAGGCTTTTGGCTTCCATTTTTTTCGTTTGTCAAAATGTGAAAGTTTTTGGGGAAAATTTTGCCAAGAATCTCAAATTTTGCCATTTTTTCGCTATCCAAAAGTAGGTGCTTAAAAATTCCTTAATGCAAGGTGCAAAATGCCATCAAAATCTAATGTATTTCTTTGTTCTGCAATACCAGTAACTAGTAACTTTAAGCTGTTTTAAAGCAATGCTCTATTGGTGCACTCTATAAATAGACAATAGGGAATTACGATATACTCATACAATATAATAAATAGATAAAACAATCTATTCAATGCATATGTATCACGAAATGTAAGACATAAGCAGTGAAACAAAACACTGCAAATAAATAACCAGTTTCTGAACAATTACATAATTGCGTGTGCCAGACTATGACAATTTATACACAAAATCAATTACTCACAACTCCATTACAAGGTACTTGAAGGCTTTATCTTCGTAAACATCTAACAACTGGACAATGTTTGTGTGTTTTAATCTGCAAAGCCAAATGCAAAATCAAAATCAGCAACGTTGACATACTGCTTTTACCACACATCTAGCGCTAAGCTATACAATCAATAAAAACAAATATTGATAAATTAAACCAACTTTACAAAATGTGACCCACAAACACTGTGAAAATAAAAGTTCCGAAAAAAAAACATACGGTACAAGTAACAACAGTCACACGTAATATTGAAGCATAATGCAATTTATCTCTCAATCTGCACATTACTTAGTGAATTACAAATTACACTGCAAATAATAAAGATTGCATTAATGTATTATGCACATTTTTCGTAATAATGACTGTATTAATGCATACTTCAGCAATTATTAATTAATAGATTCAACAACAAACAATGTGACATTCCAGTCCAAAGAGCAAAGTGTTCACAGTCATTCAGTTATAATTACAGCCTTCAATAATAAAGCACAGATAGTACCTTCGCAAGACATCAATCTCATTTTCCAAGGATTCTTCCTTGCCTTTTATGCTCTTCTTGTTAATGCATTTGATGGCAACAAATTTGCCAGCGTGTTCTCTCTCTTCAGCTAGTAAAACTTCGGAAAAAGCACCGCTACAAACAACAAATAACTTCATATGTACTACATCAGTGGCAAGCATACAGTCAGTAAGGCTGCGTTCACACAGACACGAGTACAAGTAAGAGTACGAGTCCAGGTTTCCGTTTATAACCTGTGGAATCTTCACTCGTATGAGTGCAACGTTCACGGTCACTCAGGCCCGTCGAGAGGGTGGGGTAGAGGCCAAAGGGGGTAAGCTATCTCAAACCCCGTGACGTTTGGGGGGCATCGCCATCGGCAAGAAATATAAAGTACGCCAGAATGCACCATTTCAAAAAGAAAAATTCAAAAAATTTCTCCACAGAATGGCCCCTTGAAAATGTTTGGGGCCCCACGAAAATGTTTCCCTGGGCCCCGCTGTGGCTCTCGACGGGCCTGCGGTCACTTGTGCAAGCACATAACTCAACGCGTGTCGGCCATATTGAATGAAATCAAATCGAGTAAATGCTTGCCCATTACAACAACCGTCACATCGCTAATAATTTTACTAACCCCGCACCTCTAATGACGAACAATTTTACATCGACATCAGCTCTTACGTCAAATATGTGCCACATCATCATCATCATCGACAACCGTGGGCTCAATGCCCGTTGGTGTCTGACGCCATTCTTACTATCGCTGCCCACCGCTGCCTATCTAGGGCAGCGTGGCTTAACTCCTGCAGGGTTG
>Ga0056128_1001775_pt1 | contig 24830 bp, 11 predicted proteins | sample WorMetLIZISLAND2_FD_71113 | JGI IMG/M metagenome (GOLD analysis project Ga0056128, IMG submission 71113) | Marine gutless worms symbiont microbial communities from Max Planck institute for Marine Microbiology, Germany - Olavius geniculatus... ... | reverse complement strand
AAGGTGAATTTTCCAGAAACTTTGCATTACTGTTTGCAATACATGCAGGTATATGTTTATAAAATTATATTTGATTCGGTAAAGATTATTGCACGTTATTAAGAAATCTGCAATGTTATCACTTTTTTTAGGACACAGTGTATATATATGAGAATCAAAAATTTATACAATTTTGAATAAACTGATCGGTTGTACATACTATCGAAAAATTATATACTTCTTGTAATTGTTTTAGTTAAAATCTTGACGTTGCGTTTCTGTGTTCGAGCTATCGCAAGCTCCTTTCCCGTGATTCAGTTCATTTCCATCGAAATGACACTTTGCGGAGAAGAGTTGACACTCATTTCTGACGTCTGCTGACGCCTTCATCAGAAATGAGTGTCGACTCTTCTCCGCAAAGTGTCATTTCGATAAAAACGAGCTGAACCACGAGAAAGGAGGTTGTGATAGCTTGACAACAAAAATGAAACGTTAAGATTCTAACTAAAACTGTTAGAAAAAGTGTATAATTTTTGGATGGTATAAGAATTTATACAGATTGATGTATGTTCGGCTGGCCACACGACGACGGTGTTGTAGACATTGCCTGGTGGTGCCACTGTGGAAGGTCGAAGTGCTCTCTCTCTCTCTCATTCCCAGTCTAGGAGGCGGGTCATGGCCCCAATTCGTTTCAGGAAGTCCCAGAGATGTCGTGGATCAGTTATGAACAGATGCCTGTGATGAACTCCCGGAAATCGGATCCCGGGGGTTGCAGCATTTTTCCGAGCCGATGAAGTCGGAGACGAGTGGCAGGTGACCGTTGCCAGTGGTCGCCGGTCGTTCGGTCGACATCGGGCCCAGACGCTTCCACCACAAGAAGGTGGCACACAGGAAGCAGGCCAAAGTGCCAGTCTACGCTATTAATAGAACGTCTTTGTTAATCAGCATGTAGCTGAATTAATTTCTCATTACATCTCATTCTGTTTGCAGGCACTGCGGATTATCAGCGACATTGGTGACCAGCTGAAGCTGAAGTGTTCTCGAATGCCTGCGGCGCTGAAGTTTGCTCAATGTTCTGGCTGACTTTCATGCAAGTGGATGTTGTTCTTTGCTGACGTTAACCTATACTATAGATTGAGCTGCGTGAGATGAGTAAATTGAATTTTTTCAACGTCTTCTGCTAGTTTCGTGCTGAATGCACTGACTTCCCGCTGTTGTGGTTAGTTATTTAATAAAGTAGCAAAAGTACAAAAGTAAGTAGTAGTGTACAATTGTACAGTGCAGATTCAAACGAGTACTTGAGTATTATTATCGTTATTGTCTTTACAGTTTGTGTTGTTATTGATTACTACTGCTATTAATCAGCTGGAATAGGGGGCCTAGATTGAAAGTATTATTAACTAATTGAAAAAATGTGTGTGTGTTTTTTACTTATGGTTTATTGCAATAGTTTATTTGCTGTTACAGCTGTCACTTTTTAAGCATTGAACATTGTTATCATTACTGTTTGCTTAATTGCTTTCTAAAACTAAATCGAAACCACTGCACTCACAATTATCATTCTTGATTCAGATTAAGAAAGTAATAACGGGTTGAAGGATGGGAATAGCTCTTTATAGGAAGCTCTTAGGGCTATGGAGTGCATGCATGCTGTATGGGATCACAGTGTTGCTTGCCACCTGATATTGGCGAACATGCCATGCTTATTGCTTAGCCCCAGCCAAGCAGGCCAGTAATCGATTTGCCCACCTTGGAGTGATGAAAGGCTGAGTTGACCTGGGTGGTTGGTTGTGTACTACACGTTGTTTCATAAAAAGGACCCCTTTTTCTTTCTTTCATAATTCACTCAAATGATGATCAATTTACGCAAAATTTTTTTACCAGTTGTAGCTGAAGAAATACTAATTCAAAATATTTTAACAAAATGTGGCAGTTTATTAAATATTCTTTGCTAGTCGTGACGTAACACTGTTGTCATAATGTGTCACGGGTACAAACATCCTAGTCTCAACTGGTGCTGTCATTTGCTACCCTGTTCTGATGGTGAAAAATCTGGTTTTTTCATGACAAATTCTTGAAGATTTACAGTTGCAGCCACAAAAACATGCAGTCACATATATGTGTCTGTGGGGATAGTTGGACTTTCACATGTTCGAGCAAGACAGTGCACTAGCACACCAAGACTAGCAAGTTTGTACCTAATTGCCTAATTTCAAGGGTAATAAAGATTTATACAAATTAGGCAATGAATATTTACACGATTTGCTACGCTGGGCCCTTTTCGTTTACAACATTCTAAAACTTTTGACATATCACAGGCCTTTCTATGGGTAACCATCGTCGAGTTATCAACGCTGAAACAGGTTTGGTTTTTTTTGCCCTACCCTGTATACTGTGTCTGGCGGGACGTTAAATCCTACTCACTCACTTACTAACTCTTAAATTTCTAGCTTTAGGTTTAGGTGTTTTTTTGTGTTTTCTGTTTTATAAAGGTTAAACTTTATGTAAAGGTTGAACTTTTTGTTTTGCTATTATGTGTTCGTGCAATTTTGCGTGCAAAGGCTGTCCCGGAAATGACCCATACTGTGTTGGGCGGGATGTTAAACCCTACTCACTCACTTATCAAATGAGGTTTGCTTTGTAATCAACACATACATGCCGAGCACATATAGTGTCTTGTTTTTATTTTGTTTTATTTTGTTTTGTTTTCTATTGGTTAGTGAACGTGATGATATTTTCTGGATTGCACTTAGTAGTAAACACTACTGGCTGATGCACCATATTTCTGCACTTTCTTTGTTAAGTGATAATTTTATCGTGTACAGTTGATGGTCAGTTCTGTTTGTTAGTTTGAGGCTGATTTTGACTTTGTGCAATGTTTTTTGTTATCACTACAGTCATTCCTTCTGCTAGTTTTCAGTTTAGTTTCAATTAATACTTTATTCTGATTTTGTACTTTTGTAATGCTATCTTACGTAGCAAGCATTTTACGGTTGTGAAAAAGCAGTCGGATGAATGTGCCATGGAAGCTTCAAAGCGATGTTATATTTTGGAGTACGCTTGTCAAGTGACATTTTTTAATGCAGCTTGTTTAGACTATATTTTTATGTGGTCGTGATTTTTCCTTGTGTCTTGGTGGTCACTAGTTTGAGCTTGAAATAAGTGTGCTTGATGAGTTCTACTCATTGTGATCTTGTCTTTCTATTGGTGACTAGAAACTTTGTTTGGATTTTGATTGGTTTTCATTGATAACTTTGTTGTTGCTGATCTATGCTTTGCATAAACGGAATTACATATCAGTGTGTTGTTAAGATTGTTGGCTTGGTATTTTGATTCTGATTAAATTATGCGGAAATGATCGTTCGTTTCTTTGATTGTTTTATGTTAAACAGAGCTGCTTTTTGTCTGAAATTCTGGTTTAATCTATAGCTTACTTTATAGTGTTAAGTACCTTAAAATTGATCGCCGCAGTTACTTTGTTTTGTTTTCAGTACTTGGATGGTCTCTTCGGTCACAATTTGGGTGATGAGCAAAACGTCTCAGTAATTAAGTATAGCCATCCAGATCAATTTGGCCTCAACATCCCTCCTTCCATGGGTAAACGCAAATTATTGAGTAAGTTCTGACAAAAACTGGGGAAGTAAACGAGCACACCGTGCGATGCACTATCATACTTGGTGTCCTGGTGCGAAGCTGGTGTCTGGCTGAGGGTTAAGTTAATGGGTATTGTAGCAGCTGAGTTTTTGGTTAGATCTGGAGTGAAGAGTAAGCTTCTCATTTAATTCTTCCCGCGCTACAGCTATTCTGTATGGCGTCCTTGGCATCGTTGTCGTCTCTCTGTCCGTCTGTTCGTAACGTATGTATTGTGGCTAAGCGTTGGTTGGTATGGAAAACCCTTTTCGCGAATAATTAGCCCTTTATTGAGGCTCTCTGCGTACAGAAGTTCCGAAATGCAGTTTAATAAAAACATTTTTAAATTTAGGGTTGAGTGGGGGATAGAAAAAATGTGCGTTTTTCATCGAAAAACTGGCCATATCTCGGAAACGGTGAGGGATAGGGCCAAGGTTACTATTAATCACTAACAAGAAGTCGCATACGCGATGATACGCCCTTTCAAGTGAGATGAAAATCGTCGACCTTGGATGACCATGTAGACTAGGTCAGTACTGCAACAAGTTATAAGCTCTAGCTCGTCTGCCCTAGCGACAGCTGGGCTTTCTGGTTTCATTTATTTTTATGGTTGTGATTTGTCTTTCTGAATGATTTAGAAAATACCACGGAAAGGCTTTTTTCATAATTTCATTAATTTTGTGAGACCACGTGGTACACTCGATCGAGAAAATCGAAGTGGAAATTAAGTCACCGCTAATTTGGCAATAGACTTGCCGTTGCTGAGCAATCTTTGATGAAAAAAAACAACCACTATAGATTGTGCAATCTGTTTAACTTTAACTTTGACTTTAACGTATTTTTGTGGTCTCGCTCAGTTTGTTATTTTTGTTTCTTTCACTGTTCTGTAACACTAATCTCTCTTACCATTCGTTTTATTTACTTACTCTTTTCTGGCGTATGACGTCAGGTAATGTTTACATGAGGTGACGTGTAAATAGAATGGATCGCGTAATATCGCTGCTTGTTTTTAGCATTTTAGTTGGTATGCGTTTTGTTATTTTGTGAAATATGTAATTAAACAGTAACAAATAAAGCATATGTTTATAGTTGGTATACATGGTCTCTGGTAAAAAGCGGATCTGCGGATGGTCTCACATACCCAGACATACCCGCTGCGTCAACACCAGTATTTTTTGCATCGTATTCCAGCAGAATACCACAGTACTGCAATATCGACCGCAGACTGCGTGAACCCTAACCTTAACCCTAACCATAGCTCAGCGTGGCACTGGTAGCGTGGAGTGCTCGGCTAGTGGGCCCACTGGCTGCTCCACGCTACCTGCGGTGATCCGGTATTTTTAATTTTGGGGCTCTTCTTTCATGATATAACTTATTAATTATTTTATAATTTATATATTTGTATCATATTTATAGAGATCTAAAGATGTCTACGATCATATTTCTTTGCTTCCTTCTGTATTTTAGAGTAGGCAGATACCACATGATATTGTCAGTCTGGGCTTGGACTGACTGCAGAATCATTCATTGGGCTTCCATCCTAAAAAGACCAGAAGATAAGACCGGCTAGATGATTTGAAGGAGTTGACAAAACTTGAAACATACACTGACCATTGGACGTTTAGAGAACTATGGAAGATAGAAGTCAGTGGAGACTGTATCTTCAGTCTTTTGAAACAGAAGATGATGCTTGATGATGATGATGTTGTTTCAGATGTTTATATTTGTAGGTTGCCTGCATTATCAGCTATTGCCTGTGAATGGTGACGAACCCGTGTCTTCTCACCTAGATGAAACAGAACTTGATGATACTGAATTAACTGGTCAGTTATAGTTTGTTGATTAATATTTGCAGCATGTGTTCAGCAATATCTAAAACTGTTTGTTACATATTAATTTGTTATCTGATCAGATTTGAAGAGGTATTATAATTTACAAGTTTTGGTTTTTACTCGTTAAGTGCTGTTTATGAATTCTAAAAGCAGTGAGATAATTTGAGGAGATACTTTTGTTCTTTACATGGTTATTACGTTTATCTGAGATATTTTGCTCTAAGTTTCATTTGTTGGACATTGCGTTGCAGATGTTTTGCATAAATCAGTTGAAGTAGATGAAACGGAGATTGATGAAACAAAGACTAATGATGGTATTTTTTAAGACAATTGTTTTTGTCTGCCTTTTTGTCATTGCATTGTTTATATAGCACACCGTTTTTCTTTCATTGATATGCAATACATTATTTTTTAAATAATTTCTATCGTAGTTATTTTTGAATGATAATTGACAACTGTTCACTTTTGTGGTTGAATTGTGATACTTTGCGTTGGTCATCATTCATCAGTGGACTCGCGCACCGATTTGGCATAAGTTTCAATCTGAATACTTATCCAGGGTTGCGCAGTTTCTAAGTTGGGTCAGGTCTCCAGGAATGAACATCTTAGAATTATTAGAGCAGGTTTTTATAGACTGCATGTTCTGGATGATTTATCAACAACAGCGTCAGAGCACCAGCAGCAAATGAAATAATTTTTGCTTACCTCTTTTCACAGTTAAACCATTTATGTTGACTTATTTTCCTATTTTTGCTTTTTTGGGAGAATACGATATGTTTCTGTAGAAAGAGCAGCATTCTTATATAATGCATTGTTGATATATGTCTAATGTTTTTGTTTCCATGTAAATTGTAAAGCTTCTGTTATCAAGCAGCTTAGAGAATGTTTTGTTATGTGGTCTCTGTGTACAAGGTGAAACAAGTGAAACAGTCACAGATACAGCTAGTTCACCTGGTGCTCAAGTTAATCCACAGAGCAAAGAAGCCCACTCAAGCCAAATTGCTGTAGATTCTGTTGCACCATCAGCATCAAGTAAACCTGCAGCTGAGCCCACAGTGGCATCTGTCGAAAATGCTGCATCTACTCAGAATAACACCGAGACGGCGTCAGCACCACCTCCGGCAAAACCTAGTGAGAAGTCCCGTTCTGAAGACACTCAGCATAACGACCAAGTAGAAGGCACCAAGCCTGAGCCTGAGCCTGAGCCTAGTCCAGAGATTACTAGCCCTGAAGCAAAGTCACAGCTATCTGCTGACGCTAATCAACAACCGACAGCTGCAGTAGACAAAATTGTCTCCGATAATGATGGCAAGTTAACTGAGCCTGGTCAGGCGACAGAGTCAAACGAGCCTGCTGCAGTAGGCAAAACTGTCTCAGCAGATAACAACAGGTCAACCGAACTGAGCCAGGTAACAGCTGCTGAGGCTGAAGTCAAAGACCAAGCACCTGTTGAAGATAATAGTAAGTCTGATGGGTCCACTGATAGTCCAGTAGAGCCGGCCGACAGCGCTGTGGATAGTGCTGAACAAGTTGCAGATTCTGCTGCTGCTGCTGCTGCTGATGATGATGATGAAGAAGGTGTTAAGCAGCATCTTACAGCAGGCAAGCACACAGAAGAACACAGTGAGCACGTAAAGCGAGCAGTATCGGAACATTCAGCCAGCCAAGACAACAGTGAGCAAACTGATGCACACGAAGCACGTGACGAATCAAATGATTCTGCTGAGCCAACATCTGAAGATGTCAGTACAATGTTAAATCGAGCAGATTCAGAGGTTGCGATGGATGGCCAGTCTGCTACTGCTGCTGTTGATAAAGGCACTGCTAATGCTTACCTGGTACCTCTCGTCAACCTCTGGGCAGCTGCAGATGCATGGCTGATAACTTGTATCCACAGTGTGAGTCGTGAATCTGTTATGCTACTGCCAGTTCGTTTTTCTAGTTTTATTTGCATAGGAGTTATCAACTTTGTTGAGTTCTGTTTAACTGTAGTTAACATATTTCCTGAAAGTTCTGTATTTTAGATACCCATAGGTGTCTGGCGTTTAGGGAAACTTTTGAACGTGTTTTGCAGTTTGCAGAAAATTTTTGTCACTTTATTTAATGAATTTGATATTGACTGCTGGTTTTGTTAAACTTTAAGCTTCTATTGAGCTTACGCTAGTGCTCATGGCAGTATTACAGCTGCAGTGTAAGAAGATTTTAATATCTAACATTATCATTACAGTGTGCTTTCTTTTGCTGTGTAACCAGCATGTCTGTTGGTGTCATTATTATATCTCACTCATGATGTGTGATGCACAGATGCCGGTCTCAATGCAGAAGTTGTTCTTGAATGCACCGATGTCGATGAGTCCACAGAATAGCTTGATTTTGTTTGTTTTGGCTTGCATCACATTGTGTCTTATTTCTGTATCAATTGTCTACCAGGTACGTGTGTGTTTCTACGTGTGCATTTGTAACTAATCTTATTTCTTACTTCACTTGCTTTTTTACTGCATTTTTGTATTTTGGTTGCAGGTTATATCATTACAAAGATTATGCATTAATTTAAAAAGGGTGAACTGTTCCTTTTTAGTGAATTCTGTTGTTTACAAGGCCTGACGTATTAAGCCATAGTATTAATTATGGGTTTAGGGGATTCTAATTGTATTTTCTATCTTTATTTCTTCTCTTCTTACCTCGATGTCTTTCTCAATTCTTCAGCCAGCTCTATCAGTCTACTTCTCTACTATTCTGTTGCTCCACGAATGATCTCATTCTTTCCAGCTGCTCTGCTACTGGACTGCTCTAATTGTACTTGTGGGTGATAATGGGGTTATCTGTATTCTGAAATATATTGTTTTAGTCTCTTATTATTATTATTATTATATGCTTAAGCCTAACTTATTCTTATTTTATATTAGCTCTGGGACGAGCTGGGCCTTACCAGCTTTCCACTAGCTCATCCCAGAATAATTATAATTTTGAAATAAGAATAGAGGCAACGTTCAATTATATTCAATTTGTCACATTACATTTCTTCATCACAAAATACATTCAAGATTTTTAGCATGTTTGACCTACCTTAACACTAAAAAGAGCTGCTGCGACTATACCAACACAACAAACTCTTTATCTAGGACCGCAGCAGCTCTTTTATACTGCAATGCTCAGCGACTGAGTCTGTTTCTATTTATTTTCGGGTGCGGCTTCTAGGCATCTCAGAACTCCCGAGATACCTGGCTCCTAGTGTACGTTATTAAAATTTATTTTCTTGCATAGCGTTTGAGCAATTTCAACAAATGCTGCAGTCATTATTGCTAGTGACTGTTTGCTATTACAAAGAAAATTGAACTTTGCTTTTCAGAGTCTTGCTCAGTTACGGCTGCTTTTGCACTAATGTGTTAAATGCATTCAATAACTCAGTGAATTCCTGTGAAATATTTGTCGTGGCCGTAACTGTTGCTGTGGTTAGCCTAAGTTATGCTGTGTGTCTGTTTATGAGCAGTGGATAAAGCAATGGGGACGACAGCAAGAGAAGCTGGATGTCTGTGGTAAGATTATGCTTTGCATTTATTCTTATTATTTGTTATGATGTGCAAGTGTGAGAATATGTAGCAGATGGTAACTAAGTGAGTAAATAAGTAAAGTCTCAGTTTGTGTAGCATCTACACAAGAAGTATCCAATGCGCTCAGTAGATTTGGTTGTCAATATTTTGAAGTAAGTTCGTATATATCTGATTACTCGTCAGTGTTTTAATGCTGTTGGCTGGGTGACTGTTAGGACATATGCTCTTACTGAAGTCTGTTTAAGCCAAGCTTGGCAGACTTTACTGTGGAAAAATTAACTGGCTTTACAAAAATCGGAGTTCTAATATCAGCAGAAGTAGCAGCAACAGTGTTAATCTTTAAGTATTGTTGTGAAGGCAAACTTATGCATAGTGTCTACATTTAATTGTATGTTGATTTATTCAGTAGTACAGGTCAATAATATCGAAGACACAGTTTTACATTTTTGGGCAAAAATTATTTTGCTGCGCAAGTTATGCACTTTGTTGTGTTATTGGGTGATTCTGATTTTGATAGTATAAACCTCATACATTAGTCCGGTGCCTTTATCAGTAACGTGGTGTTTTATTTGTTTGTGCTAGACCGACTGTATGCTGTGGAGAGTGCCCGTCTGGTTGCTGAACAAGAAAATGAAGACCTTCATAGAGAACTGGACGTTGTCAGTACACGGGTATGCATGTTTGAGTTATCAGTGATATTTTGATTGCGTGCGATGATAATCCAGAAACTTTTGGTTGCTGTGTATTTTTTGCAACCATGCCATCTGGTCCTTATTTGTAGCATTTTTACGTGCAACAGCAGCTACTGCTGTAGTGCGTATTAGCCATTGCACTTCTGTCCATCTGCCCGTCTGTCACATGAGTGGATCAGTCAAAAACGATGCAAGCTAGAATTACCAAATTTTCACCGTCAGCTCCCTTCCGGGCGACTCTAGTTTTAGGAACCGTAAAGCTTTTCCATAAATTCGAAGGGGGTCACCCCAAACGAGGACGTTAAATGAGAGGGGGTAGGCAAAAGTTGCTATATCCAGCTGATACGACGTTAGCAGAGCGATAGAAGCGACCTCTGGTGACTACAAGTAAATAAAACACTATAGACACTATAGTCGTGGGTCGTTTAGCACCTGTCACCCTCTGATGAATGACTTAGACTTTGTTTTACTGTGTTTCAAACATGCACCCCGGCTGTTGCACGTTTCTGTTTGTGTTAGCAGATCACTTGTTTATCTACTGCTGCTACTGTTACACATGTTTTAACAGTTTTTTAAAATTACTTGTTTATTTCAGATTTTAGGAGCTGTAGTCCTATGTTTAAGAGGTAACAGAATCAAGCCAATTTGGTTTTGTTAGCTCTAGTTTGGGTTGTGGTTTGGGTGGTCTTGGCTTGGCTGGAAAGTTCCTTTCTGATGCCTGAGAAAGGTCAGATATATTAACTGCACAATCTGAAAGTTGACTAAATGTGTTGTTATTGCAGTCTTTTGCACGAGTTATTCAGTCTGCCCACATGCATGATGTAACCGGTGTGTGGTTAGTGTGCTAGAATAAAAGCATCTGGGGCCATATGCATAACAACGTCGTAATTTTCGTCTCGGACTAAATCCGAGTTACGATGGATTAACTGTTAAGTTGGTATGCATAATGGTGACTTGTCGCTAGTTTGGGCATAAATAAGGGACTAAAGTTAGTCTCCCACGCGACCATGCGTAACTGGTTTAGTTTTGCATAAATAAAGTTGTTAGCAACAAAATTATGAACATCGTGTGTCTTGCAACACTTATGGCTAGTCAGTATACATTACTGACGCAATTCTAGTATTAAAACCTGTGGAATAGAACATTTGTTACCTGATTTTGTTTGCACGTTTTTGCATCGCGCATTTCTACTGTCCACGTTGCTGTAATTAGCTTATTTTATGGGCCATAAGCTTCATGAATTTTAATGTATGGCTCGTGGCTGCGGAAGATTGAGCCGACGATGACTTTGCTGGCACGCGCATGCATCAACGCGAGAATGGGCGACTTCATGCTAGGAAATTCCAGAATGAAATAACCAGACATCAACTACGCCAGGAGTTGCTCGTCTGACCGCTACGCTGTCTTTTTGCATATCGACTGACTTTGTCAATTAGTCTCAAACTTGTTAGTCCCGATGTAGCTGCTAGTCTCGGCATAAACTATGGCTGATGTTTACAATCACATTGCATTATTTGCATGCTTATAATCTGGATGTTAGTACTTATTTCACTTAACAGTCTGTCACACGTACTTAAGCTGTGGAATTTTTTGTCCATTATAGCCGAGGTGTGTCGATGCCTTAACACAGTTTAGTAACTGAGCAGTGTGTGTTTAATGACTTGTGTAGTTGAGAGAAATTGAGTCGCAGTCCACGGCATCTGGGTCTGAGGTCGAGGATTTGATGGTAAGTTTTTAGTCTCGACCTTTTCATGGTTGTTGAATTGCTGTTAGCTATTTGTTTTTGATTTCTAAAAACATTGCCAAAATCGAACAGATGGAGTGACTACAGACAGTTACTGGTGATTTTATTATCTGTTCCAATGGGACAGATTGTTCATCAGAACTGCGTTTGATGCACAGTTGAAATGATTAATGGCATAATAATGCAATTAAAAACAGTACGTCGTTGGACAGCTGTGAGGTCAGTGGTTACTGTTTGAACTGCTTTGCATTTCTTTGACTTAAAGAGAACCCTGCTAACCAGACTGGTGTTGTTGATTTAGCACTTAGTTTATGTCAACGCACTACTGTGTAAAATGCTGATTCTCCAAATTGTTGCATAATGCTCAATTGTTATCTTCATAAAAATTTTAATGACTTAATTAAGCACACAATAAACTAAAGTGTGATTTATTTAGCAGAATTATAAGTTTTTGTAACAACTTGCTTCCAAATTATCAGAATCTATGCCCAATGTGTATACAATGGCGTGGACGTGATGCCATGGCTGACCGCAGCATTAACAAGCAACTGATCAAAATGCACAGCACTCATTCATGGATAAAATGTGTTTTGAGCTCATCAATGAGTTATTTTGCTGTCTGCTATTTTTAGCATAAAATATTTAATACCACAAAATTATTACATCACATGGCACACTCTGTCAAATTGATAATAAAAAAGTGAACAATCTGATACTGATAATCACCGTGTAATGTAACAATTTGGAGCATCTGCGTTTTACACGGTAGTGCATTGACATAAATGTTGTGAGGTTGACAGTGAGGGTACCTTACATACTTTTATCATCTTGGCTATCTGTATGCCAAAAATTATCAAATTTTGTGGAGATTTGGCGATGTTCTGACAAAAACAAGTTGGGTCATTTTTTGGCACACCCTGTATTAGCTGTGCTATGTCAGATAGACCAGTAGCACAGTTGTAGCTATCACGTGGCTTGTGTCTGCTGTGTGGCAGGCAGAACGCGATGCACTCAAATCAACTGTTGAGATGCAGTCAACTTTGATTTCAGACTTGCAGATGTCCGTTAGTCAGAAAACTGATGAATTGTCGTCAGCGAATGAACAGGTGCTGTCTCTGTTGCTGCAAAATGTTACAGTTAAAGCTTTTGCTGTCAGCTGAGTATTACTTGTTATCTTTTTTATCGTTGATGTTTGATAATTCATGTGCTCGATTTTTGCGTGTCTTCTTTCTTTGATTTAGTCAGATCCATGGCACAGGCCGGTTAGTTTGATTCAGAAGTTCTGCCCGACACTGTTCTGCATTCATTAGGTGAACCGGACGAACCGTCAAAGTTGTAATGGCGTGATGTCATCGCCACAAACATTGTTGTTTGCTATTACTATCCTGTTTTGATTTGTTATAAGGAAGGATGTCTGGCATGTTAAACCAGATGTATCTTTGAATACTTTGGAGGCAGAATTACTAACTCTGTAAGACTGAGACACGCATAACGCCATTTTCATACGATCCAACTCTATTACGTGTAGTTTGGCCTCTTTCTGTCTGTCTGTGTGTTACTTGGTAGTTTAGTGGTAGCGTGTCGGACTAGTGATAGCAAGGTCGCTGGTTTGACTCCCAGCCTGTACACTGCCAGGTAACAACCCTGGGCAAGTTGTTCACACACATGTGTTTCTGTTCACTGGTCAGATGGCGGTGACGCTCTGTGGCTGGGAAGGTAACCGTAGGTCTGGCGTTGCACTGGCCAGATGTCATAGACTTGGTGGGATATGCTTTTCGAGATGAGCTTTTTGCCTAAGCCCCTACGGGTATGGCCCCTTTACCTTATCTGTTGAGAATTGTTTTTTAACAATCTCGGTTCTAAAAATGAGTTGTGAGCATCACCTGACGACTGTGATTATGGTGTGTATAAGAGTATCTCTGGGTGTGTATAGGTGAAGTTATTGCAGGAGCGTTTGAATCAAATGACTCAACACACTGAACTAATTGAGTCGCAGATGTTTGAGGTAATAATTAAGGCCCTAATTAATGTAAAAAATGTAATGTAAATGTAAAAATTTAAACATCACTTTTATACGATGTCAGAAGAACTTTGCTGACTGTGTAATGGTAAAGTTTCAATTTTTACATCGTGGTTTTTGCTGTTTTATATCTATAACCACAATATCACCCTTACACTGTATATAAACTGAACAGTTTTTTTACATAAATAGAGTTATTGATGTTTTTATTGCTTTATTCCGTATTCTTTTATTGCATTTTTCTGTAGCAGAAATGGTGCTTTGTTAAACAAAGACTGTGTACTTATGTGTGTATGCATTGTTATAGTTACAAAGTGCTTTACAACAGTCGCAGTCTGGTGCTTTGGAAATGCAGTCACAGCTCCAATCAAATACCGAAGAGATTTCTATCTTGCAGACAAGTAAAGATAGGGTCAGCTTCAACTTTTCGTTCATGAGAATTTGTAATTCTGTTTGTTATATGTTTTTTGGGACACAGTGTTATATTCCATTTGTTGTTTTAAACCTAATTATGTTTCTGTGTTTGTTATTCGTAGTTGGTTAGTATGTAAAGTTTTGCATTGTTGGCAAAAAGAGTTGATAATTGTTACGGTAATCAATGCAGCTGGTTTTCTTGTGTGCTAACACTCCTTTAATTGTCTGGGATTTATAACCTGTTGTAGCAATCAGTTCCCATAGCCATACCGATTTTACAGGCAAGTTAGTGAATTTCATCCTTTTGTGGGTATTTGTAGTTCGTTATTTTCATGTGATTGACTTTACAACTGAAAAGTGATCCGTTTTCTTATGAATATCTTCCTGAATCTGTAATTTGAACTGTTGCAATTTCATCTGTGCTTTTCTGCTTTTGATTTTGCGCAATCTCGTTTCGTCTCAGTGTCTGTAAAAAAATAGGTCATAGGTTAAACAGGAACAGTCCTGGAGAGACAGCGAATGCATTGTGCAATGTATGAGACGTGTGAATTTGGTTAAATTGAATTTTTAAATAAATCTAGTTGTTGATGTGATATTGCAGCTGGTCGCTGAAGCTGATGGCTGCAATGAGAAGTAAGCATTTTGCGAATTGTACCTACTGTTACATTGGGGAAGAGTTAGTGCTTCTGTCTGTCTGTCTGTCTGCTTGTTTGTTTGTTTGTTTTCAAAATTGCTGAGTAGTTATGAATGCATTTTAATGAAATTTTATGCACTCATTTTGCGTGTGAAAAAATAAGAATGAGTTCATCAACAGTCGACCTCTTAATTTTTTTCATCCTATAATGTATGTCAGTATTTTGCTATATCTTGCAATATCTTGTGGCAGCAGTGCCTGAATTCTGAAGAGTGTTGCAGGTTAGTATTGTGAAATAAAAAGATTTCGGTTTCCGCTGAAAAATAATGCTACACATTCTGTGTTTTCAGAAGCTCTAAAGATCTTAATTTGTAATGTTGATCTCAGTTATTGTATACGTTTGTTAATATGGTTAATTAGCTGGATGTTGGTAATTGTGTCTTGTAGTTGTTGAGCGCACTATTTCAACCACTGCTGGTAACATTTTAATAAATATTTCATCTTATTTAATCTCTCATCTGATTGCAGGATGCATGAGATGGCCGAAGAAATCAGCCGGCTGACTGAAGCAAAGCAGCTTTATCAGGACGCACTCAGTCTGAAAGAACGAGAACTCAGCGTATGTGTATACGTGAGGCTAGGAACAAGCTAGGAACGGCTTTTTTTGTTCTTTTCAGGTTAGCAGAAGTTGATACTTTAGTGCTTCAGTGCTCTGGTGCTGTCATTAGCAGCAGGAAGAACGACATCTGGTCTGTTGCTCTCATGAATTTACTCTTGGGACCAACCTAATCTGGTCTACGTCTGGAAGAAGTGGGCCAGTTAAACAAGCAAAACGAATGTGTTTTGTGTGTGAATGTTCAGTTGTAATCGTTAGCAATTCTCTCACAGTTTGGAAAGGTTTCTTCCAAAATGCAAGCCATTTAAAAAGAAGTTCGATGTTTTTGTAGATCTGATGTGGGTTAGAATTATCTGTCTTGGTCCATTGATTTGTCCGCTGAGTGCAGCATGGCTCATTTTTCTGAACTTTATAGATCCAGTTTAGTATGGCCTTTGAGGAGCAAAATGCGACTTAGTCATGACCGTTTGTCAAGATAAAGTGTAATGTATTTTTTGGGCATACTTAAATCTTTGAAAATTTTTATCTCTTGAGTGTAGTTGTGGATTAGTTTTTTTGGCCCTGCCGTGCCTGGCCAGGATGCATTCTACTGAGTTCGTTTTTATGCGCGACAGCAGCTGTGCGTCTTCGCCATCGCATTTCTGTCCGTCTGTCTGTCTGTCACACAGGTGATCAGTCAAAAGCAGTGCAAGCTAGAATCACCAAATCTTCACCATCGGCTGCCTGGAAGACTCTAGTTTCAGGATCAGTAAAGCTTTTCCATAAATTTGAAAGGAGTCACCCCGAACGAGGACGCAAAATGAGAGGGGGTAGGAAAAATTTGCAATTTTCAACCAATAGTGGAATTCATGCACTGGATATGGCGCTAAGCGTCATTTGCCATTGAGTCTAAATGAAACATCGTTGTGAGCTTAGATGATTTCGTTCGCACCGGGCCTTCACATATGCATCGCTGTCGCACGTTCCCCTTTGCATTAGCTGGTCTTTTCTTGTTATTTCTGGTATGTCCTGTGCACACATCTGGTTGTTTTGTATCTGTTGTGTTCACATTAGAAGTTTAGCTAAATGACTGGTTGGTTCGTGGGTTGCTTGGTTGGTAGATCGATATGTTGACTGATGATTGATATGTTGCTGTCACAGGAGCTGTGTCAGTGCTTCTATCAGCTCAAGTCGCTGGATGCAGAGTTGTGCACTGCATCGGAGAAGCTTGATAACAATGATGACAGTGATGATGATGATGATGATGATGATGATGATGTCGCGGAACAGCAGAGCAACTCTGAAGAAGAAGTCCCGGCTTCTACTGACGATATGAAGCTGAACACTGACAGTTCAACAGTTGATAATAACGACCAGCTTGTGTCCAAGCCGACACGGTCCGAGGTGGCAACGCACACTGTTCTCCAGCAGAAGATTAAAGACATGATGAGCGTTGCGCATGTAAGCTGTCTGTTTTCACCGGATGTGAAATAAGGAATTACACCCAAATGTTGCCCATGAAACAAGTTGTTATTGTAGTGGTTCTGACAGATGCGGTAGCTGTGTCGTTATCACCAGAGGATGGTTAACTGACCGGCGGACTTGGCTTAAAATGGATTTACCTTAGAACACTAGGCTGGTTAAACAGTGTAGAATATTATAAAATTGCAGAATCTTGTTTTTCTGAGATGTTAACGTGTATTTATGCAACCCAGGGAACCTACGTATTACTTGACAGTGTGTGGTTTTGTTTGCAGAATGGTTTTATAATGGCAGAATTTTAGCACAGCTTATTTTTTCTGCTGAAAATAGTTGTGTTGGGACCATGTGTGTAACGTTGTTCATCGTCATAAATTGCACAGTTTTTCTTTATAATGAGAAATCAAGAAGTTTGTATTTATATGAGGCACCAATGCGATTAATTAATTGCAGAGGTTTAGAAGATAACGCACATTTATAAATGTGGAAGAAGCAGTACAACAGAGACCAAGAAAAGAAATGATAGAACGTTTAGAAAAAAGAAAAAGAAAAAAATGATAATTTTTGGGCCAACTATGTAAAATCAAAAGGATATCTAGCTAAAAATGATTGCTTATGTAGATTAATGTCAGATACATGGAATTATATAAGCAAACTGGTGATTTTGCTAGGTCCTGACTGTCCTGTTTCTGTGATTTGGCTGGTATTTGCTTGCGGTGGTTTTCTTGAAAGCTGTGAATTGATGTTAATGCAAGGGTGATGCATGTGTAAAGGTGAATGCTAAGCTGAGGTCAGTGGAGGACGAATGTCAGTCTCTGAGAAGAGCGTTGTCTGTAGAGGTTGACGGTCGTCGCGAACTTGAAGGTGAGTGACGGAAGTGTTTACGGCTTAAGTAAGCTCTGACGTTGTTTTCTGTTAGCTGTTGCTTTAGTCAAGTGTGTCAGATAAGATGAAGCCTTCTTTGCTAAATTTCTTAAGAATTGTCTTAAGACCTTATTGCTAATTTTTTTCTAAGTCAGCAACTTAGTTACTTGTGTGCTTTTCGGAACTTTTCGTACACGTTTTTTCCAATTTTTGTAAATCGCATTTTTAAAATGATCTTTTAAGGTTGATTTTTTCAACGTTTTTTTTGTAAGTTTGACTTACAAACTTTTGTAGATTGTGTCCATGCTGTACAATTCAAGCTTGAACCACCCATGCCATTGGTAGCTGTTGATTCTAGTTTGTAGCAGCTATTGGCTGCAACACACAATAAAGAAGTTTCATTTATAACTCTATTGATTCAAGCAAATCACAGTGGCCTATGCACTGGCCTTGACGTTAATCTGGCAACTGATGACAGAATGCATCCATAAATTAATACATCACTGTGTGATTTCACTTTTTGACTTTCTTTGGTTTGGTTTTATGCAGGTGCTTATTCAGCATTAAACAAGAGAAGTTATTGGTGCAGATTGTTGTGATGATATGCAGCCGTAAATATGTGTTATCAGTAGAATTCCCGATTATGAGCATCATGAGTACAGGGTGGGCCAAAAAAGTCAGCTATTGCACTTTCTCCATATCTTCGCTAAATATTCATCAATTTTCAAAGTTTGCTACTCAGTGGCATGCACACCACACTTATTATGGCACTACACTACCTTGTAAAATATAATAAAATAATTTGAATGATTTTTCTGTGCACCAGTAATTTCAGTGTACATTAAAGCTGGTTGATGGCTGCAATCTTGCTCAGTTAACTGCATGAGCATACAGTGCAATGTATTTCAATTGTACAGCCCTACAAGTTCTGCACTATTTTTTGAATATGAAAACTTACTCCATAGTTAAACATAAGCCTTTTTGACACTTATTATGACTTATATTATACTTCAATACTTTAAAAATTTACCAGTTGACTTTATTACCATCTGCAGTATTGTACGTTTTTGAGTATTTATATTTTACAATAATACATAATAAGTGTGATATGCATGCCACTGAGTAGCCAATTTTTTGCTGAGTCTACTGGTGAAAAAATTGTGAAAATTGGTCAATATTTAGCGAAGACGTGGAAAAAGTACAATAGCTTTTTTGGCGCACACTGTATAACATGCAGTTGCCAGTGAAAATCCCACAACTTAATTTCTGTACTCCATTCCTCGTGGCGTTTTTAGTCCCTTTAACAGATGGCTGTTGTCGATGCAGCACCTAGACCAGCAGTCATTTGTATCTACATCTGTGTACATACGTATGTGTGTAGGTCAGCTGAAGGATGCCACTGCAGAAATTGCAAGAGTCACTCAAAGCCGGCTGGAGGCAGAGCAGCAGATCAGTGCTTCAAAGGTCAAGATGGACGTTCTCGCAAACTACTTCAAGGACAAAGAGAAAGACCTGATGCGGTTTGTTCGCTTACACAGTCTGTCTTAGTATATCTCGCTTTCCCTCCACCCCTCCCCAGGAGGATAGACATTGAGTTGATCTTACACAAAGTTGATAAATTTTTCAGCTGACCACCAGTCTGGAAAACCTGGAAATGCCAGGGTATTTGACAGGGAGAAGTCAGGCCGTAACTTAGCAAATCAGCAGTGGAATATTGTCAGGGAGAATTGCTTGTTTACACCTTCACACTTAGGCAACACTGACTGTAGTAGCTTGATATTTTAGATTTGACACTTTTGGTTCACTGCATTGACCTGATGCATTATGCGTTATGGTACTGTTATGTACTGTTAAGTTTCATTTCTGCCAACGATGCAAACAGGACTTTTTCAAGACTGAGACTGTGATTTTATTTTACCGTTTTTGTCCCAGAGGCACCTCAAGACCAAGAGCATGGTTTCTACACTGTTATTGTGTATGACGTGAGTAACTACAACACAGGGGACAATAATTGTCGGAGAATGTTGTAGAATTTCAGTGATCACCACGATATTTGCAACGATTTTGCTCAACATATTTATTGGGTAGCAGATAGCTCAGAGAAATCTATCGGAGTGAGCATAACTACCATATCTCAACTGCTACAAATATGATTAGAAGTATGCCACCGATGACTTTTTGGTGTAATAAATAACGTACATTAGAGTATCAGATCTTTCTGTTTTTCGCTAGGCAATCAGAAAACACATAAACTTGTTACATGTACATAATAAGTTGTTTGACATGCTAAACCTGTTTGATAGAATGAGAAGCTATGTGGTGGGACAGTAGCGTGGCCCAAGTAACATAGACACCAACCCTGGTCTTTCCCACGAAGAGGGGAAATTTGAGGTTTCCCAAAGCAACATGTTCAGAGCAAGACTGCTTCAGGCTAAATTACTTTGGTGTTCATTTTTACAACTGACGTGTGATGTGCGTCCAGGAAGTTGTCAGAGCAGGAAGCACGAGAAAAGGCGAGCACCGACCAGCTGGCAAGCACAGATGTGCGGACAAAGGAGTTTGAAAACATGGTCCGCTTGTACAAGTATGTCGGGATTTTATCCTGTCTCAGACGTGATTTTTTATTAGCTTGCTTTTCTCGTTCGTGGCTATCACACTGTGCTTAAACATTGCAAAAGTATTAACAAAAGACACCAGAAAACAGCGGTATGATTCATTTAAACAAAACTCGTTAAAAAGTGTTACTTTTGTTGCCGTGATTGATGGTACCCTGTGAAGTTCGGTTTTGTGCATTAGTCTAATTTTTGATCACAGTATCAACATTTAGCAGCAACACAGGCTTTTGTCGCTTGATGAAGTCTTCCTGCTACGTGTTAAAACTGGTTAACATATCATTGAAATAATTAATCACGTGATTAACACAATTAAAAATTATAATTATTGGATGTCACTGTTTGTGAACCAAACACGTATGTACATGTTTAGGGAGCAGGTTGAAGATCTGCAGAAGGAAATACAAAAAATTGAAGCTGATTACCGAAGACAGGTTGTCACAGTTATTGCTATAGTTGTCAGACTAGTTTTGTAAACAAATCTTTCTTGTTACTGTAGTTTCCAAATTGATGATCAGTTTATAGAATACTTAGTAGTATTTTTAGACTACAATGTCACGTTTACATTTGCAAGTGGAGGGTTGTTATTGTTACATTTTAAACAAATTTTATGCTGTACCTAAGGTGATATGGTACTGTGATAAGAGTTGTGTTAATAACTGCAAAAATTGTCATTATGATGTAACATAGTTGTTCTGCGCTTGTTGCAGATTGCTGCTCAAGAGAAAAAAGCCCACGAAAATTGGGTGAGTGCTACTCTTGTGTTATCGCTGTTAGTTATCTTTAGTGATAATTATTTAACTAAAGGCACGGTTTTTCATATTTTGCCTTCATCTATTTTACTAGTAGTAAGTTAACTGTTTTTTGCAGTTAATAGGGCCTTAAAAACTTGTGCTTTTGGTTGTTTTTCATTTCTAAAAAAACCTGCATCCCTACAATTTTTATTGACATTCAGAAATATTTTTTTGCTAATTTTGTTTACCGTATTTATTGTCTTCTTATTAAGTGCGCTTTTCGATGCTGATTTCCTGTTGATGTTTAGAGTAAGAAAAATACGAAATAAATATGATATGTAATGAATTTCACAACAAACAGTAGACCTGAAAAGCTTAGAACTTGGACTTTTGAGCTTTTAAGGTCTTTTTTTGAACACCTAAAAGCCTAGGTCTTTTCGGACCAATTTGCCAGCTCTGGTCTTTACATAAAAAAGTTTTTTTTACAAAATTCTGCCCCCTGTCCCTATTTTTTACCAGACTGCAACTGGAAGCGCGGGTTTTTTTAGGCATAGGCATCTGTTTCAGTGAACAGAAAGAAGCATTTTTGCCAGTGCGGCTGTTGTTATTAGTGCCTTTATTATCACGCGTTACTATGTCTTGCCATCCAAAGGTTTTTCCTTCAGACAGGACCCAGCTTAAACCAGATTTACTTGGGAAAACTAGACTCTAACAGAAGTAGCAGTAGTATTTTTCTGAGTGAGCTTATTAACAATCGTTACTGTTGGATTCTGCTCAGTGATGTCCCGTTTTTCTTCGTTTCTGTAGATTACAAAAGATTATTTCAAAATGAAAAATCTCTGGACATTGCCAGAGTAGGATTTTTTGGCACTCCAGATTTTCTTTCTGGCATCCCGGCAGCACCCCAAGAACAGCTTGCCGTCATTTTGTTGTAATTTTGAGAAATTATCGTTGCAGTTGTCGGCAAGACAGAGTGAACGACAGCTGAAGGAACAGAAGTCTGAATCTCAGTTGCTGAGACAGAAGTGAGTTTTTGTTGTTGTGTTGCATGCAACTCTTGTTGTCTGCCAGTGCCTTGAATGATTTAGCAGTGACAGGATCACAGTTTAGATTTTCAGTCTAAATTATTGATCAGTTAGTCATAAACTCGGAGAAAGTTAAATATTGAGTTTTTAAATATAATCAGTTCTAGATTTCTGACTCAACACCGAAGTAGTGTAGCTGGAGCAGGCACAGAAACGTAAAGTCTTCCACAGGGCAGCACTGATCTCTGTTTCCTTAGCCCTCAGCCAGACACCAGTTTACATTGCGAGATCACGGATACGGAGCTAGTGCATCATGCGGTGTGCTTATCTACATCCCTGCTTTTGCCGGTACTATTTGCACTTGCTCACTGAGGGATGGCCAGGCTGAGTTGACCTCGGTGGCTGGTTACATACCGGGATGATTATCCACTTGCTGACGTTACCCATCGAAGTACTAACTGGGCCCAGCTTTGATTAACTTTGTTGATGTGACCAACGACGTTACAAACTAGGCCAAACCACCACCACCTTTGGAGCAGGCATGGAACTGTGGAAGTACTGCCACAGCAGTCTAAAAGGATTGGCCTAAGGACGTGCTATGCATACCTGGACCTGGAGTACTGGGAGAGAAGTGGGCAGCCTGTGAAAGAGAAACAGAGTTTACGATGTGTTGTATGAATTGATGCTGACAGGATTGTTGAGCTTCAGAACAAACTGGACGTCATGACACTTGAGTCACAGCAGACAACTGCAGGTATTACTAATAACTTTTTCTCCGTTATCTCACTCCCGTTTCTGTTCGCATAAATTATAGCGGGCACATGATGTATTGCCGAAACTCTGTTGTATTGTTTTACTGTGATCATACTGTGTACCCCATAAATTACAGTAGTTATCGCCAGTAATTTTTATATTACTTCACTGTGTACATGCTGCCACAAAAAGTGTAATGGTTTTTAACTTGCACACTAGTGTTAATGTTCACGGAGCTCTGTAGCTCTGGAAAGGGTTTCATATTAAGAACTATACACCACCTTTATCAGTTTTAATTTTAATGTTCGTTTTTCTGCTGCATTTAGGTTGATTTTGTACATTCTGTAGAGACCATTATGGTCTCACTATGACTACCTGGTCACTGATATCTCGTGTTCACCTTCTTACTTTCGAAGCTGACTATGCAGCTACAAATGTTTGCTGCTGGAATTTTCAGTCGTGAATATATTATATGTTTGATGCTTATGCTAGGGAATTCTGCTAATAACAACGAATTGGTCACAGCTGCGAATTATGCCAGCACTTGATCCCAGCATCATATACTATAAAAATCCGCTAGTATTGCTAGGTGTAAGTGCATAAGTAACATAAATGATTAAAGTGTCCAAGGTAACAGAGCATGGGTGCTGAACCAAGTAGGGGCTTGGATACATGATGTGGCACAGACCAATTTTGAGATGGGATCGGAAGACAGCCATTGGATGGTGCGACCAGAAAAGTTCATAGCTAGCAATGCGCAGTCGGGTGTGGCTGACGATCAGTGACGACTACAAGCTGGGATGTAGAGTATACATAATGTGATGATATGTAAGCTTTTGCATGTGCTGCGTATTGTGCTTGATGTATTATATAGATGAGTCGAATGCGGCATCAAATACGTCATCAGCATCAGCTCCTAGTGGCCATCGATCATTCCCTCCTCCACCTCCTGTCCTGTATGATGCTACTATTTCTACACATTTTTTGATTATGTTATAAGTGTAATTGTTTCATCTTTGAATAGACTCATAGTTTAATACAGTAACTAATAAACTGTATGTAAATCATTACAAGAAATCAGCAGTAGTTGCCAAAGCATCAGCAAATAGTAAATTAGGGTTTGATGAATTCTTTCGTAAATTTGTATTTGTTTTATCGTCCTATTTATGAGTTGTATCTATATTGTGCAATTTGCTCAGTATGTGTGGCCCCTGATGTATTTACATCACAAAAACCTGGCTTTTGGTGAAATTATGTTCAGACCTTATCACCTACCCAGTTCATTGTTTAGGCAATTTAACTACTAGTACTTCGCATTTTATACCCGCACCTTACGTAAGTATTGGCACAAGTATTATGTTTTTGTTAGACATTAGGAGAAGATTTAAATTATAAAGAACTTTTTCGGTGTGAAAACTAAATCTGCTGATGTGTGTAAGCTATAGATACTGTAGTGCATTATGCGGTGTAATACTGAATATGAAAGGAATGATTGTACAGTTATTTTGCTTGTTGAAGAGTGGCATGCTAATTGTTAACCTGGGCATTTGCCAATGCTACATCAAGTCAGTATATTGTTGTTGTTATCGATAAGTTGCTTGTGTTGCTGTTCGCAGTGATGGGTTTTTAATGCGACCGCCTCCGCCGTTTCTTCCTGTACCTCCGCCACCGCTACTCGACGGTCGACCACTGCCGTCAGACCTGCGCTTTGCCCTGCCTCCTCGCTTTCCGACACCAATGATGGACCGACGATATCCCGATGAGAGGTCACCTCCCCCACCGTTACATTTTGATCCATCATGGTTGCCACCACCATTGCCTGGAGGTCGATCACCACCATACATGGATAGGTATGCTGCCACTTCCTATTATATGCCAAAGACATCTCAAAACAGCTACACTTGCTTATTGTAAAATCTTCACTGCTGGACAACCTGGCTACCTTCATAAATTACTTACTTAATACATTTCACTCTGTCTTCTGTCTCCACTCATGCAGTAACCACCTATCGGCTCAGTTTTTATGTCAGTTAGTTGTTGCACTTGCGGTTATACTGCTTCACGGCATGCCATTTCTTTAATTTAAATATCTATACCTAATCATCAGTTAGGTCTTTCAAATTTTGTTTCAAGACATTTTACTTTTGCTGTTACTTTCTAATTTATGTAAAAAAAACTGTTCAGTTTATATACAGTGTAAAGGTGACATCGTGGTTGTAGATATAAAACAGCACAAATCACAATTTAAAAAATTCAAACATCACCATTACAC
>Ga0056128_1001774_pt1 | contig 24830 bp, 13 predicted proteins | sample WorMetLIZISLAND2_FD_71113 | JGI IMG/M metagenome (GOLD analysis project Ga0056128, IMG submission 71113) | Marine gutless worms symbiont microbial communities from Max Planck institute for Marine Microbiology, Germany - Olavius geniculatus... ... | reverse complement strand
ATGACCTCTCTGATCAAACGTAACACAACGATCCCGACCAAACAGACGCAGACCTTCACTACTTACTCAGATAACCAGCCAGGCGTCTTAATCCAGGTAATGGCTGAGTTGCTCAATGAATTGTCACATATTACAGCTCTTTTGCTGTTAGTCTGTATGCATGCAGCCAAAGTAAACGCGTTCCGGTTTCTGTTTTGATGAAGGTGATGTCCATGGATGTAGCTGATAGTCTTGTTTTTCATTTTTCAAGCATTGGCAAAATGACATAGTTAATGTACTAGGGGTATTTCTCATGAAAAACGTTTTATAGGATTCTTGAAAGGAGCACTATAAAAAGTGAATGTTTTATAATATAGGGCAAGGTAGCTGAACCATAGGGTGACCTTAAACAGAGTGTCCATGATGGACTTTATACTAACATAAGATCATTTGAACACATTTGTTCAAAGTCACCCATGTTTCAGTAATCTCCCACTCTGTTCGCATTTAGAGCTTGCTAGTAATTGCAGGCTTCTGGTTTTCAGATGATTATCCTACATGTTAGTCATTTGATGTTATCAGGTGTATGAGGGTGAGCGTGCCATGACCAAGGACAACAACCTCCTCGGCAAGTTTGAGCTGACCGGTATCCCCCCGGCACCTCGGGGTGTGCCTCAGATTGAGGTGACCTTTGACCTGGACGCTAACGGCATTCTGAACGTGACGGCTGTTGACAAGAGCACTGGGCGTGAGAACAAGATCACCATCACCAATGACAAAGGTGAAGATTTAGTTTCTGCAGTCTTTCAGTGCCATTAGTGGAGGCAGTTGCTCCCCTTAAATTTTAGCCTGTTACACGATTTCTACGGTCATGAGAAGTCGGCAAGTCAGGGAATGCAAAAGTACCAGGGTGCAAAAGTTAACAAAGATGGAGAAACAATTTTGAACTGCTGTATGCAGTCTGCATACAGTTCAGAATTTTTTCTGCTCATTTCGCTCACAGATTCTTTGTACATCAGTTTTAAATTTGTTCTGCCACTCTTGTTTCTGGTGTGATTGCAAGCGATTGAAAACAAACATTGGTATTTCGCATGAACAAACTATTGAGAGAAAACTATTCATTTTGTCTTGGAAAGTCAGAGAAAGTGAATTCTGCAGAGTATTAGGAACCATGCTGTTTATAAAAATTTTTTCCTAAAAGTATAAAGTTTGCAGCTGGAAAATGCCCATTTTGCAGGAATTTGGATTTTGATCAGCCATAATCACTCCTTAGCACCATAGTGCCACTATTCAGTCTCCGTTAACTGCATTGCATGAGAGCTAGAGCTAAGGGGATAGATAAACACAGATCTGATCCACTGATCCAGCTGGGAAGGACTTTATATAGGCTGTGCGCATTACATTACCTATCCCATATATTTTTGCGGATTTAAAGTTTCAGCCCAGTCTGTGCAATGGCTCTATCTTGTACTTGTGCACAGGTCGGCTGAGCAAGGAAGAGATAGAAAAGATGGTGAGAGATGCGGAGAGGTACAAGGAAGAGGATGAGAAACAACGCGACCGTCTGCAGGCAAAGAACGCGCTTGAGAGCTACGCGTTCAACATGAAGCAGACAATTGAGGACGACAAACTCAAGGACAAGATCAGTGACGACGACCGCAAGACTGTACTCGACAAGTGCAATGAGGTCATTCAATGGATTGATGGCAACCAGGTACATACATTGCATTATCCTTGGTTTTATCTTATGTGTACATTGGGTGTTTCAGCCATACCGACATTGACTTTGGTGTAAATGGCAAAAATGCATTCTTGTTTGGCTGTTGATAATATGGCACATTGTGGCTGTGAAATGTTTGTTTTTTTATTGTACGTGCATTTTCTGTAGTGCTGCCACACCCTAGTGCACTAAAGATACCCTCGGTTTCTGCTATTTCTACTTGGAAGTTGGAATTGACACCCACCTTCTGATAAGATGTGTAATGATCAGTCAGTATCTAACATTGCATTAAATGTCCATAATGTATTTGAAAGTACTGTTGATTATGCCATTAGACATCACCATGTACTATTGTGCCTTTTTTGCCAGTAGCCATTTGCTGTCAGTAACGGAATTTTTTTCGTGCGAAACCAACTAGACTGCTTTAGCATGTCTTAGCCATCACTATTCTGTCTGTCCGTCCATCTGTTCGTCACACAGGTGGATCAGTCAAAAATGGTGCAAGCTAGGATCACCAAATTTTCACCCATCGGCTGCCTGGAAGACTCTAGTTTCAGAAACAGAAACAGGAAAGCTTTTCCATAATTTCGGAGGGGGTCACCCCGAACGAGGGCGCTAAATGAGGGAGAGGAGGTAGGAAAGAAAAATTTGTGATTTTTAGCCAATAAGTTGCTGTATCTCAGTAACGGTGCGCGATAGGGCCTAGGTTACTATTATTCACTAATAGGAAGTCGTACACTGGCTCTCAGTTGCCACTGAATTCATGACCTTGGATGACCTTGAACGCTAAAATAGCGGTTTTATGGATTTTTTGGCCGTTTTGGGCTGCAAGACACATTTCAAGAGCGAATTGCACCAAAATCGATTGGGATAGACATGGAGAAGCTGCATATGAAGTTTTCAGCATTGAACGTAGATTTCAACGTCCAAGTCTCGATTTTCTAGGTTCAAGGAAACCTGCTCAAGAGGGCATCAAAAAGCGGTACCTCCCTAAAAGTCGTTTAATATTTAACCGTTGTTGGCCAGTCTTTCGTGAAAACAGTTGCAGATAGGAATGGGCATGCTGCTTGTCACAACAAGCACTAGTGACAAGCTTTTCAGTCGTATCAACATCGATGACTTTGAAAGATCCTGAGCTTCCAAAATAAAGGGTTTTTTGTTGATTTTTGCGATCTTCGACTGCAGTGCACACTAAAGGATGAACTGCAGTAAAATGGCTGGAGATAGACTGACAGTTTGCGAACAGGAACTGCTATAGGCTTTTGCACGTCTTGTGAGCATTAGCTCAAATTTCTTGTTAGTGTATTGTAAATTTTTTTTATTTACACAACTTTGCACTCGTGCTAGCAGTTATTTTACTATGTACTTAGAGACTTTTTGTGCTGACATGGTGTCATCCTTTTTTGGTTGTTTTAATTTGTTACTCATTTTACTTTGTCAGCTAGTGGTTAACATTTCCAAGCCAGTGTCTAGTTTGGTTTAGTTTGCACTAAGCATGCCGTGCTGGTGTGTTGTGTGCAGAGATGTAGTACTTGGTACTTGTACTCTAGTACTACTCGAGTACCATTTTGAAGTACTTGCACTTGTGGCTTTGGTGCTTGCAACATCTCTGGTTGTGTGTTCAGTTGGCTGAGAAGGACGAGTTTGAACACAAACAGAAAGAGCTGGAGAAAGTCTGCATGCCTGTTGTCACCAAGCTGTACCAGGGAGCTGGCGGTGGTGCTGGTGGAATGCCGGGTGGTCCCGGGGGATTCCCTGGGGGTTTCCCAGGTGCCGGTGGAGCAGGCGGAGCTTCTGATGGTGGGTCGAAGGGCCCAACCATTGAAGAAGTCGACTAAAGAGGCAGCAGTCCAGAGCTGGAGATTGCACGAAATACGTCACAATAGCACTGAACACTTGTCATTAGGAAATGATTGTTTGGACATTATACGCACATTCTTCTATAACATCTCAGATCTGAGTCATATTATTTGCTTGTATGTGTGCCAGTGTGGTAAATTATAGTAAAATTGCTCTCTTGCCATCCAGCTGTTGGAGATAAAAAATGTCTGCTCTACGTAATGCGTAGTTCGTTCTCTTTTTCTGCACAATATCGATTTTTTTGATGGTATCCCTCTTGCGGCGCAATTCCACGATTTTACCCGTTTACTACACAGTTATCCATGTAAGATATGTTGTCTGTCAAAAGCTTGTAACTGATTTAGTGGCCAGTTGACGGCTCACTTGCAGACTCCAGTAAGGTCCTGAGCCCCAGGGAAGGTGAGATTTGAAGCTCTGCACCCCAGCCAAATTGGTCAATTGCTTCTAATTAAATACGTGGAAGCCTTGATAGCAGTTACGCCTTTTACCAAGTTGCCCCTCATAAGCTCAGCCCAGTAGGCCCACTGTTCACAATGAAAGCTTAGGAGTGGCCTAATCACACGATTGATCATAATAAAATTTTAGTGAAATTTCGATTAATCTGGTGAACAAAATCAAAACAGGTGCAATGACATGATGCCAGCGTGTGTTTCCAGAGAACTTTTCAACCACCGAGTAGTTTCGCCTGTTACTGGGGAAAGCTTGCTGCTAACTAGAAGGTGGTCGTTAAGAGTGCATATCTCCGCCAAGCAAAGTGTATACATGTCATTTCGCCAATTTTTTAGATTTTGGGTCCCTGAGCAGTTGAGCCACATTTTTACAGCTAGGCTGGCACGGAATGTGCCAAAATGTTTGCACTAAACAGCCAGACAAATTACGCTACCGCTAACAGACAAAAGTGTTAGTTTCTAATTTTCAACACGTCAAATCTCATTAGTCACGCGTCCCGATCTGTATTTTTCACTTCTGGAGATGCACATAAACTTCATTTTTGTTACCAATAACGCCGATGATGCAATTTATTAAAGCTACGATAGTCCTTTTTCATACGCTTCACTGTTCTACTTCTTTGGAGGTATGTTACGCACAGCGCGTCAAACAACGTCCCTCAAGTAGCACCTCATTGCAGTCACTCCTAATTTCAATTACAAATCTAAAATAAATTTTCCATAAACTAGGCCAAAACTGCTGAAATCATTTCCCGCTGAGCTAGAAATAGTTCTCAAAGTGGACGTTGTGGTAAATAATGTTGAATTTTTCACCATTTACGAAATATAACATTAAAACTATGAAGTTTGTTTTTCGGGTCTCATTGCTGTCACCGCCCGTTACTTTTACAGCTTTAATAGCATGAACATAGCGCTGAAATTGCGCTTCGAACTGGCCTTACTATCATTTGGTGTGGCCATGTTTAATGCAATTTTCTCATTACTGTCACAGTCATACAAACAATTATTGTACGATAATAAACATACAAATTGAGTAAACTAGTTGTTATAATAATAGCAGTTACAGGTTAACAATTACGTGCACCATGTACAGTCAATTTGCCTCACCTGATTACTCACCACATCAATTATAAAATTTTGAGTGTAAAAGGATTTTTACCTCCGCCAAGGAGGTAACTTTTTTGCCGGACTTTGTGTGTGTACAAGATAACTCAAAAAGTTATGGACGGATCTTTCTGAAATTTTGAGGGTATGTCGGGCATGGCACAAACTACCAGTGATTAAATTTTGGGGGTGATCCAAAGGGAATCCTGGATTCTGGATCACTTTGCAATTTTCGTTACCATTGCGTTAAAGGGGACATAAGGGAACCGCTGGCAAAGTGAATATGGTGATGCGAATAACGTTGCCTTGGCGGAGATACCTGCAGGCTATGACTGCTTTCTAGTTCTTCATTGCCCAAATAGATGTGACAGCATGAAAATTGAGTAAACTAGTCCTGAAAATTATTTGGTTTTATACGTTTTTTCTATACTTCATTTTTCACATATTACTACATCCAAAATCTAAAAAAAATTGGCGAAATGACCCATACAGACAGACAGACACATATGGACAAAAGCAATCTCATAATCTCCTCCAATTCACTTCGTTCCATTGGCAGAGATAATGAGATAGTTAGTCAGAAAGTGACAACATGGAAATTGGGCTTTTCCAATTTTTTATTAAACCAATCAGCAACAACTTAGAACAGCAAAGCATTTTATAGTAGGCAGTAACTGGTATTTTACAAATGTGACTTATTGAAAATTTACCAATTACAGCAAAACGCAACCTATTTATTACATAGCAAGCAACATACCAACACGTACGAAAACAGTAACCTTTATACCATCCAACAAGTATACCAGCAAATGTCAACACACAAGTAGTAAACAAATTCATAAATGAATGGGTGCAAACCGCAAATGGAAAACGGCATATTAATGCAGATAGACGACTTGACATGTACACGTACAAAAAAACGTGATAGTTGCCTACCAGTAACTTGGGAAAGTATTTAACATGTTTGATTCTATTCACACAGTAATGTATCTGCAATCATCTCATATTCTTATCACATGTCTCAGTTCTGTTCAAACTAACAAAACGAGGCCACTTTATAGGTTATTTATTTGTGAAATGTGTACACATTAGTATAATGCACCACAGCAAAGATGAGTTGATTGTGACACTGGACAATTCTGTAGTAGTCTTTTACTCAAAATAATGCACGTGACATCCATCAGCACGCAAAACTAAACACCTAGCAGGTGATTATGTCAGCATCACACATGGACATTGGACAGTGCCTGTGTCTTGGTTAAGAGATTGCCAACAGTGCACAACTTGGCCCATGTTAACACTAGTTAAACTGGCTACTAGAAATAAACAGATGTGAAATCATCCAGCCGTAACACATGTACACAGGGATGCAAATTATTCTGCAGTGTTCCTAATGTTTCAACAGCCAGTAGAAAACCATTTTAAGCCAAGTGCACATTAGCAGAAACAGCCAAGTATAGCAGTGCACATTATCCATACACCACCGGTCTCTTGCACACTGAACTGACACAAACACAGCTGCCAAGACTAGATTTTATGAGCATTCGGCTTAGTCTGCCAACCAGCAACAAATGCCAAATATACCAAATCAGGGATAAATGCTTGCATCTGGTAAGTCCCATACGATATCAAAACAGTCAATCGCCCAGCCACACAATGCTACTGTCTGCCTACAGGTCAAATGCACATTGTGTTTAACACAAAAGAGCAATGGGTCTGTAGTAAACAAATCATAAAGTAAAGTGATCAATGCAAGATATATCTGTCACTCAGTGTTTAGTAGTTACTTTCACACCTGGGCCATTTTCTACAAAGCGAGTCGTCCTTCTCAAGTGTTACTGATATCCATCAATAGCCAGTAAGTAAACCAGTAAACAAGACGGCTGTTACTATCCGTGTAGAAAGAAACCCACCACAGGTGTCATAATCCCACTGAATTTCGCCACTTCTTTTGGGTAACAGAAATTGCACAAAACAAACACACATTAGCACATTTAACAAAAGTACAATATTGGCCATAAGTTATAAGATTTACAATGAGATAGAACATGACATGTTACTCAACTCAATTTTACGTTCATTTTTACAGCATTCAAGAACTGCACTACGAGTTGTAGTTCAAATTTTACAGCATACTTACGAACAATTCCGGTACTGCACACATATATTACAGGCAAATTCGACAATGCACAAAAGAATTTATGCCGATAGTTTAAGTTGCAATACACTGAATTTCAAGAACTAGGTGCACCATATTTACGTTGCAATCATATATACATAAAAAAGTTATCAATATTTTTTTTGATTTTCTTGAAACAAATCAAATCAAAAACATCATGGGCATCAACCTGCCACCAGCAAAATTCCAACATCAGACCTATTTTACTACCAGATATATCATCTGATGAAGAAAAAAAGCATTAATGATAATCACTGAGCCACCCAGCTAGCTCAATTTCTCATTACAAAAAACTTTAGCTCTGCATTACGTTATTGCAGCACACTGCCAGATTTATGAAAAAGACAGACCTATTTATAAACAAGAGAGAATAAAAGTGCAGTAGCTTTTTGAGCATAGGCCACGAAGCATGCCATGGTCTCGGAAGTACCATGGGCCAGACCAGTGCAAAATTCTGTTACCATCAACGATGAAAACGGAAGATATATTGCACAGTTCCAACCCAAGATTGGGAGCATGTGCCAACTGAAACAAGCCCAAGAAGCAAGCAGGAAAGGAAGTAAATGATTTTAGTGTTTTTCTCCGCAGTTATGTCATAGGCCGAAACCGCCGGATGTAGAACTACAGGATCAGAACTGATAACAATTGAAGATGCAGACAGTGTCAAGACCAGATGCAAATGACAAAGTAACAAACAAGCGGACCGAACATAATGCCACAGCAGGATATACCAATCAGTTTGAACTTGTCTGTGAGCTAAGTGCTCCGTCAGACATGACCAGATTGCACGTCATCGGCATGTGAGCAGCACACACGACTTAATTCACATCATATGTACACAATAATACAAACAGCACGTTCATGTCAACATCTGCACACATACACTCCGACGTTTCACAACCGAACAGATATATATTATACAAATATCTGCACTATTATGACTCTATGTTTTAGATAGATTGGCCGGATCATAAGAAACGTGTCGCCTGTGGTGTAATATTACAAAAACATTTACTCTGCATCATGAACTCACAAAAAAGTGCGAGCATATTGGACTACTGACAGCTCAACGGGGAAACCATGTAAATCACGCCGTTAACACCAGAATATTTTTCCACCAAACAAGTGGCTAAAATAGAATATATTTACGTAGAGGTTTGGAGAATATATATCGTTCTGGTTGTTAAAAGCCTCACAATGACAAGCTCACAGCAGGCCAAGCAAGCCAGTCACACTCAACCGGCTTGACAAACACACACATACACAGACAGACCTGGAAATGACCGCGTTGTTGTTCATAACAGTACTGTATTACAGCGAGCAATATGTAGGAACCACAGTTTTCCAAAGTAAATTAACCAACATTTTGCGAGTCGTTTGCCAAAGTTAGTAGCCATGGGCGTCTTGTTTATTAAGTAGACTCTTTGGATTATTTGAAGTATGAAAAATATCTGTCAGTCTGTCTATCATATCCTCAGTAATCAGTCAGATACTTAAGGGTTGCAAACTTGCAGTGGATTTTTGCTCATTGTCAGTCAAGAAGATTTGCAGTTTTTGTCAGAAAAATACACAAAATTCGTTTTAAACTGAAAATTTTAAGTAATCACTGGCCAATACCGAATTCCATAAAATTCCACCGAAATATAAACTCCGCAAAAACAACTACACAGTTCAGTCCAAAATTCCATGCCCACAGAAAACCGTGGTCGCTAGTAATATGCACAAGATGACAGTGCTGCTAATATCAAATGCAGTTTGACCTCTGACCTCACAGTCAACTGCACATTCCCCAGCGTGTAACACAAAAATAATACAGCCTATTTTACACAGTCAGTCACATTAACGATATTGCATATGTGGAAGAACTGAAGAACCGCCATGGCTTGTGTTGATCTGTGCCAAAGTTGGCAGTAGTATCAGACCCACACTGCTAATGGACACTATAGTAATAACATATCTATCAGCAGACAACTGAGGTTATTTTTTTGGCATCATTTTCAAGCTGTCATCTATCAGTCTCGTGCTTTTCACAGTGTCCATACTTCACCCAAAACGATATTTTTAGAAGAAAGTGACCTGTTGGCCGATAATCGAAATAAGCAATATACTTTGGCACTGATGACTGTTTGTGACTTTGTGCGACAAGTATGATGATATTTGGCAAGCGGGAAGTGATCAAAACATCAAGAGCACAGATAAAGCTGCAGTCTCAGATGCCACTTGCTGGGATGCTTCAATGCTGTTAAAATTACCTTGGGTTAATTCACCACCCAACATACTTTTGCCACGTTTAGTTGAGACTGATCTACTATAATTGAAATTATCCCATCATCAGTACATTACCGGTGTGAACACTACCAGTTTCATGCCAACAAGTACTACTATACTGCATTGCTGTTATTTGTAAAAATGCACTGACCACCCGAGCCAAACCCACATTATGTCAAATTTGAGTCACAAAAAAATGACTACCAGCATCTGATGCCACCAGTTAATCAACGTCAGTCTTTTTAACGTCAAAATGTCAGAGCCAATATATGCAAATAACACAATGCAGTAGTGAACCTCATGCCTAGCGACTGTGGCCATTCTGCAAGCCTAGTTTTACAGATGCAAACAATTGCAAAATCGTCAAACTAAAAAGCGTACAAAAATACCAAACGCAGCCGCAACTTCACACATTAAAGCACAGCGATTTAACAGCACTTCAGAGCAGCAAACATTACAGTAACCTAATCACACGTAAACACATGTGACACTTGTCGGCTGCAAACTAACTTTCACACTGTACAGCACAAAATCATACCTAAACTCCAGGCCTCACTAGCAGTGCAACACCATCGCACTGATAGCTGCAGAGCACTGTTTCATTGGCTATTACCCAAGTGCTACTGTCGCCTTTTAAACAATTCGGTCTATATTACATAAGTTGGATAAATATAAAAATGACGAAAACCAACGAAACATTAACACAGTTTGATGCTCCTTTCATTACGTGCCACAATTACATAGCAAACCAAATAACACACTGCAGCCAAACAACTAGCTTACAAAACTAGTTTGCGAAAGCTGCATGTCCGTGAAATGCATGGTGATTCACGGCATCACCACACAACAGACACAAGAAGAAGAAAAGGTCAATGCGGTCACTTTCTCACTCACTTAGTCGCAATTAGTGAATCAATCTCGGACGATATGATACGAACAACGTCCAAGTCGACAAGTGAAAACGTAACTTAAGTATCACAATTTAAACAACAAGTCCTAGCACGAAATGATGCCTGCCCGTGTGACTGCCAGCCAGCCGGCTACATGGTTTCTCCCAACCTCGCCATGTACCACATTGAAAACAGAATGATCCCGTAAGTTTGTGTGATAATACGGCAGGCTGCTGAACGCGAGTAGTGTCTGCACCCCCTAGGAAATGAGGCAAAGATCAACAACTTCGGCCGCAGATGTCTTAACATGATATACAGCAATGATAGCTGACGGCCAAGTGATAACTGTCACCTCAGAAGAAAACGCCAAACTGGACAACTGCCCAGTTCAGTCAAAGGCTGACGAAAAGAAATGCAATGTAAACCTGCTGATGAAACCATCAGCTGACAAATGAATACTTTGTGTTATGTTAGCGTATGAATCTTGGAGGCCGGGAACATTTGTGAAACAGCAGAGAGATGGCAGCTAGGGGAGTGGCCGGGGGGCTGCAGAAGCAACGCCATTGTAGTCACGGTGACGCATGTCATCAGATGAGGCAACGTGCGCAGAGGCACCGGCGCCTCGCTGCTGTCTAGCAGCGTGAGAGTGACTGTGTGCATGGACTGGACGTGGGTCGGTGGTATTCACTGATGTGCTACCACCACGCTGCGGCCGGGGCTCCAAGCCAGCACCAGACGACGACTGAGCCGAAGTATCCCTCACTGTCGGTGTCGATGTAACTGACTGCTGGATGTCTTCAAACTCCAGCATACAGCGCTCGTTGGCCGCTGCACTCGCGCTGTCGGCCGAACTTTCCTTGTTCTTCTGAGCAATTTGAGCATAGCTAAGTTTTGGCATCTGCACATCGCACGCAAGAACCATTCGAACCCAATCACATGATGTGAGATCTCACATGCAAAAAAACACCTGCCACAAATCTATACTGCAAAATCTTGAAGCACAACGATTTAAACAACAGCTAGAAGACATTCTTGGGCAGGTTCCGACAATGCAGGACACTGAGAGTGACTGTTAAACAATCACTACAAGTTACCTTATTACCCATATCTAAAACATTCTATAGGCTGGCATATTTACATATAACTGTTAATTACATTTCATGGTATTCCAAAAATCCACTGGGAACTGGGGATGTGTTCAAAAAACTATCCTGCTAGTCTGTTTTCACAATGCTTGTTGCCAAACAGACCTCTCTACGAAGCATGGAAGATTATAGCACTTTCCATACTTTTCACCGCAACCATCCTCCTGATGCAGTTAACGTTACGTAACAGAAAAAGCACATATGTACAGGGTGTGCCAAAAAATGACCCATGACCCAACTTATTTTTGTCAGAATTTTGTCAAATCTGCACCAAATTTGATAATTTTTAGCGCAGATAGCCAGGATGATGAAATTACGTAAAGTTTACTCATTGTCCGCCTCACGTAATTTATGTCAACGCACTACCGTGTGAAACACATGTGCTCCAAATTATTGTGTAATGCTGAGTTGTTGTCTCTGTAAACGTTCTAACAACTTAATTAAAAACACAATAAACTGAAATGTGATTTATTCAGCAGATTGTAAGTTTGTGTAACAACTTGCTTCCAAATCATCAGAATTTATGCCCAAAGTGTATGCAATGGCTTAGACATGATGCCAAGGCTGAATAGCGGCATTAACGATCAACTGATCAGAATGCACAACGCACATTCACAGATAAAATGTGTTTCTAGCTCATCAATCAGTTATTTTGTTATCTGCTATTTTCAGCGTAAAACATTTAATACCACACAATTATTACATCACATGGCACCCTCTGTCAAATTGGTAATAAAAAAATGAGCAATCTGATACTCATAATTACTGCGTAATGTAACAATTTGGAGCATCTGCGTTTTACATAGTAGGGCGTTGACATAAATTACATGAGGTGAACAGTAAGTGTACCTTACATAATTCTATCTATCGTCCTGGCTCTCTGCGTGCCAGAAATTATCAAATTTGGTACAGATTTGCCACACCCTGTATATTGTATAGCACCAATGACGTCAAAACATAACCAGTGACCAATCAGCACAAAGCAGACTAAGAAAATAATGAAAAGTACAATTGTTGTACATATTTGTCAACAAAGAGAAAAACAGACAAAAAATATATACAAATAAAAACACTACAGTCGGTAAAACCATAGAACAAACTAACACATTACAAACTGACACATTTACACAACAGTTACAATTAATCGTAACTAGTCAAAGTGCCGATGACTTACATATAAAAAGGCAAAAAGTAAAATGACAACCAAAACAGACCGGTTTACTGGCGGGCATGTTGTGATGAGCGGCAGTGGACGAGACGCTGACATCAGGGGTGTGCGAAACAGAAGCCGGTTCAACGTTAACGTGATCAGAGGACGACGAAGTCAGGCCGTCCGTGCTTGTTGACCGGTTCACCCTGTCACCAGAACAAAACCCACACAGCTGTCAGAAAACAATGGCGGTCACATCAATGACACCGAACTGGGTTAGTACAGAGATCGCATAACCCAGCCACACAGGCCAACTCAGCCTAGCCAAGCTTAGAAGGTTAGCGCAACGAGTGCTGGCAATGGTTAGAAGCACTGCGCGAGAAGAAATGGTGACTTCTGCATAACTGCTACCAGGACTGCTGGGATAAGGACTCAGCCGGGTAAAGTCAGGCGACTTGGGCTGTGTGTTAACATCATTGGGTTTAACCCCCACTTGCTCAGAAGCACACTAAAAAGGGATGGTCTCTAACACAAATGACTCAACTTTCTCTGTGATATCTATCTCTACTATACACTGAATGAGGGATCAATGCCACATGTTCCCTAGAAATCACAATCAACAAAGCAATTTTCCATTGCTCAAAACACAAGACTCTCTGTACCAGGCAAACAGTTATGGGTTCCTGATCAGTCTTTCCTTGTTCATCTCTTAGCATCGGGCTATAATCACTTTGTTTGCATTTGATAAAGGTAAAAATGGTTCCCTATAGCAATTAATGACAATTCATCTCTTACAAAATTACACAGCATTACCTGCCACCCGACACAGGCAAACATGCATACTGTAACCCTACCCTAACAGACCGGTACTAAATTTAAAGATAAAAAGAGGGATGAAGGGCTGGTGGTTGGTTATATATTTGCAACAATAAGTGGCCACTGTCCAGTTAGAGAAGCCAGTTGACCTGTGTGAAGGAGGAGCAACAACGGCAGCATTGCAGCTGCTAGTAGCTGCTGCTGGTGTGGAGACTGAAGCTAATGACACAGTGTCCTGAGGTGACGAGTGACTGGCGGCCGGTGGCACTGCGGGCGCGGTGGCAGTACCGGTGACATTGCGAGCAATCGTAGCATCGGCCACTGTCAGCTTGCTCACACCTTTCACGACATCCGACAATGTTTTGTTGTCAACGACCAACGAGTCGCCAACCGCTGCAGTGTTCGACTGTCAACAAACATACAACGAATTGACTTACCTGCATTCTACACTCTAAACCATCATCACACATCAGCCAAATGACTAGAAAATCTGTCGGCTCCTAAAGAAAGGGTACAGCCCTTCCCAAGACATAAGGCCCACAAGGCAGTGCTTGATCTCCTGTTTTCTTAGCAGTCAGCCAGACACAACTATGGGGCTAGTGAACAGTGTGATGCACCTATTACCCAGCATTTACCAGTACTGTTTCCAACTACCACAGAGGGATGGCCAGGCTGAGTTAATATGGGTGGCTGATTACGTATCTAGATGGTTCACCGATATACAGATGGGCAGGCACCCATCCAAATATTAACAGGGTTCCTACAGGCTTTCTGTAGCAAAATTCCCAGACTTTTCCAGTCATGGAATGACAATTTCCCTGACATTATCGAAACAATAACCCTATCGCACAAATGTCATAAATGGTATTAAGTAATGAAATGGTATTAATAGAGCAATATGCAAACGACAGAGGCCCTGGTTTCATCTTGAAGATGAAACACATCTAGTTTTTGAACGTTCAATTGAAGTCGCAAATTTGCCTGCTTTTTAATATTTGGAGATGCAAAAAATCACAGTTATCTGCAGTCTGCATGATCCAAAATCATTTCCCCTGACTTTTCGAAAATATTTTTCCCTGACAACACAAATTCCCTGACACTTTCCAGTTTTCCCTGACCTGTAGGAACCCCGCACTAACTGAGCTGAGCATTGATTAACTACACTGATGCGGACAATAATGCTAAAAAACTACACCAAACTGCCACACTGGTCCAATGCCGATAAATCACATAGCAGTCCAGCAGCTGCTGCACCTTTTGAACTAAAAGCTGGCACAGTGGATACTCACTGCCCTGGTGAAGTTCGAGTCAGTCAGTACAAGGCAGACAGACATATCCCACGCTGCAGCTTATTAGGATGGCCATTCAACAGTTTTCACAACGGCAGTGAATGACTTAACAAGGCTGGCAGTGTTGGTAAAAAGTCACTTTCAGAACTAGCTTTGAATACACATCATTTGGTGCTCGGACGCTAGTGACCCAGTAACACACAGGGCAATATTCACCTGACAATAATGCTTCAGTTATTACAAAAGTTCAAGGCTGAGCAAATAATGTGTTCTAGATTAAAGAAAAAGTAGATAATTAAACAAATTAGAAAAATCTCAGACTGACAACTTACTGCATGTGCCAAACAATTATTTTAAATTTCACAGATCCACATTGCCATCAACATCAAATGGACTGAAACCAGGCTACACCCCACATTCAAAAAATTCCAAAAAAAATCTCTCTATAAATTTTTGCAAGACATTGCTGCAAAACGAAACAGTAAAGAATTCGACAAAATGATCCAGAACCTAAAAATCAATCCATATCACTGGCAAAATCTAATCAACTGCTCACCTAACCTCGACGAAACATTTCACCACATTTGCTTCAACTCTATCACACACTCTTCAAAGAAATGAGACCACATGTGTATGCATCGCACAGGGACACTGTCATAAAACCATGACAAAAACCGTATGTCATAGTAGACCAATCAGATATGACATGCACTTAGCATAACACCTTTCCCAGAAAAATCCAAAAACCCACATCTCATAACTAATGAAAAACCCACACACACACACATCTCTAGCACTAGTCACTCACCCCAGGCAGTGGAGGGAACGATGTCGGCTCCAACTCGAAAGTGGCCGACTCAAAACCTTTTCTTCCATCACCCTGCTACAGCAACAAGACAAACAAGAGTTACCATATAGTCGCATGCTCACTGCAATAGCCTTGTTCTGGCACATGTAAGGTGTTACTGAGAAAGATAAGACACCTAAATGAGATATTTATTCCAAAAAGTATAGCTACGCTGGTTGCCTGCTGATATCATCTCAAACAATATCTCGGCAACTGTTACATCGATGTCAATATATAACAGAGAAGTCCGAAACCCATAACATTTGATTTTAGTCTTGTTTTGCTGCGTCTCATCCTTGGTACAGTATCGAAGCAAAGTGACTCAGTATCTTATCTATCCCCATCACATACTATGCGTGTGTGCATTCCGCCTGGAAAGGCCATCCCCGAAATAACCTATACTGTGTCGGGCGGGACGTTAAACCCTACTCACTCAATGCCCATGACATACCTCTACTCAATGAAGCACGGACATCGCGTGTGTACATGTATCTGTAATTCTGTATCATTAATAGCACAATGAGGGCAGCCTGAAACCAGATCATTTAGTGTCAATCAAACAGACAGCAAAATCACAACAGAAAAGTAATGACAAGTAATACAAGAACAAGGTAGACCGAGGCAACCGGAGATGAGAAACAGTTATAAACGTTTAAAAGGTTAAATGGAGCGTATGTATCTTCACGGAAAACACATCACAGGGAAAAAGAGTGTCACTTGCTATATCATGGATTCACACAGACTTGCCACCGGACCATATACACATACTATTTCCCTTGCCTTGCAGTGCAAAGTGATGTCTGGAAACAACACCAAAAGCAGATTGACACCATTCTATGAGCAACTGTAGCTTAGAAAGCATGTAGAAAAAATGACATTTTAGAGAGTGACCTATTTCACTTTGAAACAAAACAAGGAACGGACCCTAACGTTAAGTCCATCTTCTATCCACGGTTTCCTCCGGCCTCGGCCACCACCTCTCCTGCTACGACCACAACAATCAACAACAGTACTAAGCCACCAGCTCAGGCAGCGAGCTGCGCGACATAAACAGCAACCGCTAAACTAAGGCTACTTTTGTCACTATGGAAAACACTTTGTCCAAATCCCGATCACCTTTATCGATCGATCTACATCAAATTAATGGAAATATTTTGGCACTATTTTAAACCAAAATGAAAGTTGTAGCAATGTTCTTCACCCACAGAATTAATTCACCTTTATTACAGACAGCGGCAACTATGAGACAAAGATTCCGGTAACTTTAATTCAATTTGGATGAACATTTACTTTCACAATCTAGCAATGTCTGCCGCCATAAACTCACCTTGTCATACAATATGCTCAACATTACAGCCCCATTCTCTTTGAAAAAATTTAGATTGACTCATGGCAGACTGCTAGTTATTAAGCAGCTCATCAATCTAGCTCATTAATATTTCACAATATCTGTGCCTATGTTGAACGATTCGTCTGTTTACTGCACACGATTGATCAGCAATGTCCAATGTCCATTAACAACCGTAATTATGAAGCAATGAATGAACAATTGTGAGCGGGTGGTTATAGTTAACTTGAAGAACAAGAAACAGACCCTCAGTGACTAATAAGCAATGTAAATTCACTAAAAAACAACATTTATTAACTAATTCACTGACACGTCTGTCTACGACTATTTGCTTGCCACAGTGACACCTAGCAATGAATGGAAATCAGTGGCTGCAGAAATGCCACAAACTAGCAAATAAAGATTGTAATTCCATGAATTTGTTAGCATAATAAAACCATTTTTAGACAGTTTCCGGATTTAAAGGTTGAAGAAAGGTGGTGACATAGCCCTTAATGGGATGCCCATCTCAGAGCTACGAAGCATCACCTGCCATATGGGATTACACAGTGTTACCTGCCACCCGACACAAGTGAATGCGCCCCACCTTAACCCCAGCCTGATAGGCCGGTACTCGATTTACCTACCCCGAAGGAATGGAAGGCTGAGTTGACCTAGGTGGGTGGTTACATATCGAGATGGTTTACCTGCCCACAGGCAGTCACCCATTACAGTACTAACTGGGTCCGGCATACGGTAACTTTGTTGATCAGATCAAATGCATTACCACTACAACACGCCACCAACCCACGCCAACTGATTTCCTTCCCAGCGGCAACCAGTCAATCCAAAAATAAACAGAGTCAAAGTCCTGAATGGAAGCCCTCAACAATTAAAAACACCAGGCCCAAACACTGCAATGTAATAAATCCATAATAAAACCTAGAATGCTGTATCATAAAACCCATTAAAGTCCATAAGTGATGATAAATAAAATGTCTTGAGACTATGTGTACCGATTACCTGGGGAATGATGCATTGTAATCTCTGGGAGGTCGTGTCGGGTTGCCGGACTGTGGAGCTGGAGGCTGTGAAGTGGAAGTGTGATCGTGGTGACCGGCGCTGGTTGCTGGTGCATCAAAGCCCGAGGACGCTGGTGGCGCCACCAAGTGATTAGTGTGCGACGCCGAGATGATTCGTGTGGCATGAACAGCACCTCGGGAACCACCGCCACTCACTGACCCTCCCAACCTTTGACTGACACACACACACACACTTACAGAGTTACGGTAGAAACAGAAAGGCTTCAACTGCTCACCGAAAGTATTGTAGGCCGATACCTACATCGTTTTAACTTGCAATCCAATATCCAATTAACCTTTTCTACAGATTATACAATATACAAATTAAAGTTGTCGTTTCACAATGAATGAGTATACACTATGGCCTGATCTTAAAACATACAAGATGTCAATAACAATGCACTTTTTCACCGTGCCTTTGAAGCTTATGCACATAAAACATATTTCCTTAAGGGAAAAATGTACCTGGCGGGAGGTGCAGAGGTCTGGTCAGCCAGTGTCATGTGTGTAGGTGGCGGCGGCGGCGGTGGCACTACAGCGGCAGGCACAACTGCAATAGGCTGTGTCGGTGTCAGGTTAGGCGTAGCAGCAGCAACCGTCACACGCTGAGGCTCAATCACTGTCGACTCAACGCGACGTGAGAACCTAGGCGCTGGCTGACTGATCGACGACTGACCATCCCCGCCCAGTGACCCGCCACCCCCGGCATGATGACCACGGTGGTCAAACGTCTGCGGGAGGGATGGACCGCCCCCACGAAACGGACCACTGCTTCGCCGCAGACTACACATACATGACACACATGGCAGATATAATTCTCAAGTTAAATTTCACAGCGTCACAACACGATTCCCGATGCATTAATTCATGCTCGATGTCTAAAGCCCAGAAACGTTTTTTGATGCCTAGGAGAATGACGAGTTGGTTACGGCTGAAGATAAGTTGTTCCGGGAAAAAACAACAAATCAGCCTACTCATAAAACATTAACAATAATACTCTGCAGGTAAAACTATCTGAGCCTACAAAAATATGCAATTTTCATCAATGATTTTTCAAACCCGTAACCCGAAACTCCCAGACTGAGAAGAGGCTACTGCACTGCCCTCCAGATCCCACCCACTCAGCAGACATCCGCCAGGGTTATTATCAACTGTACAGCATCAACACCAACAGACTCTTTACTTACTGAGGCTAATCTGCAGCCATTTGCAATCCATGCAAAGGAATTAGTGGTACAGCCCATTGCATTGTAGAACATTCTCTCGGAGGATGTCTACAACCCCGAGCTCAGCCAGTGAGTACACAAAGATGATCCAGCCGAACTCAAGCGTGAAGTAGTTGAGGAGACAATCAGCAATCTGAGACCTGTTGCCATTGAAATATAGATGGATGCATCTGTATTCAGAAGATATCGAGAAGAAGGAACAGGTGCACTCAATATTGACAACCACAACCAGGAAGAACATCTACATACTCAGCTGAGATAGCAGCAATCAGTGTCGCATTACAGAAAATTGCTGAACTCCAGGAAAGGTCTTCAGTACCCAAGGAGGCTCATATTAATCTGTATACTGACTTGATCTGCCATCCAAAAGCTAGCAAAGACTACTGGAAAGGAAGAAATTGTGCACCACATACTTTCACTGGTTGAGCAAATAGCAGCAAGCGGTAACAAATATATAACGTTTCAGTGGATCCCTGATCACTGTGGAATAGAGGGAAACATGCAGGCTGATAGTATTGCGAAGGATGCCTCCACATTACAACAGACAGCAGCACCAATAGACTTCAGTACTGCTAAAACAGTTATTCGTCACCACTGTGCTCAGAAGTGTGGTAGAATGGAAACACCAGCAATATCACATGCTACATATGTGAACAGAAACCAAGAAAAGAATTCATTCACGCCTGCACAATGAACTCTGCTTTTGCACCTCCATACAGGGGACACAACAGAGCTAGCATGGTACCGCAACAGAATAACGAGGAATCAAGACCAGCCTGAGCCGGCCATATGTCAGCAGTGTGGTCAGGCAGAGGAGACGCTGGTACACTTAATGACTGAATGTCTGATACTGAAAGATGCACACAGCCACCACTTTGATGAAGATGATCCCATCACTTTTTTGTTCAACGAACCCGAAGTAGCCGGTCGCATATGATCCTTGATTGAGTGCCAGAAAAAAAACAACCTTCAGCACCATGGCATTTCTGTTGGGACCTTTGGTTACTTCATCGTCAAAATGAGATGTCACTCAGAATTCCCTCTGGGCCTGCTGACAATGTTGGTGCTGATCTCAAATGACAAGTACATTACAATTCGATGCAGATGCATGGCTTTATATTAAAGGAAAGGAACATAAAATGACACTATCAACACACAATACAAATGCACTCAATTATATGAGTGTCAGCAATGATTCGGGATGATTTTAGTCTCGGGCCTTTCGGCAGAAGCAGAGTTGTTGAAAAATTACAATAACATAAATGGTGTTTGTGCCACTTAATAAACAGTTCACACTTCAACAGAAGTTACTGTAATGGCTACTTAAAATTACCAATAAATAAATGACAACTACAACTTAGCTTAAAGAAGTTAGCCGCAGACAAGTATGATCCGCAGCACCAGATATTAGTAAGCGTATTCCACTACGATAGTGACAGCTAAGTTATGTTACTGACAATAAAACAAGTATGGTGTATGTTATTAACGTGGCCACGAGTTACTGAGTGAGTAGAGTTTAACGTCCCACCCAACACAGTATAGGTCTTTTCAAGGATGGCCTTTTCAGGCAATGCACATAGACATAATAATGTAACAGAACGTTTAACCTTTACAGAAACACAAAACGTGTACACAAAAAATGACCTAAACCTAAGATTGTAAAAACTTACCGTGGCCGCATGCTGTTTGCATAATAGCTAACGCTGGGGGTCGGGATGGCAGAAAAAGCAGCTGCAGGAGCTGGTGCTAAATGCGTTGGAAACACATCAGCAGGAAAGCACATCTAACACACAAACACACAGGCAGAGACATAGAGAGACATACTGACATGGAGACAGAGACTAACAAATAACATTACAAACACACAGACGCCTGAACTCATCAAATGCATAATATACACAGTACACACAGATGCGTAAATTCACCATTTGCTCTGCAGACTATCACAGACTAGATATTCACAAAACAAATACAAAATATAACCATGCAAATAATTAGCATAAGCAGATCAAGGCCTGAGACATCGATCTGTCATTAGCACTTTGCTATCTGCTATCAGGCCACTTTGCATCACAGGCATCAACTGTAAACTGCCATTTTTCAACCAGATGAGAAACTTAGCACTTCCAAACCTTTGGTCAGACTGAAAATCACTTGGGAACCTGCCAGCCTAAGTTAACTGACAAAATGGCCACTAAAATGATAGCATGCACTGTGCATTGGAGTCTGTGCATCTGCTGTACAATCTAACATCATTTTTTGGCACAGTCAACTCATGATCTTTTGTATTTAAGCTCCAGGCAAGTATTTGATAAATGATGAAATGCGATGAAATGAATGAAGCAAGACTGCTAACCGGTAAGTTAGAAATACTTGGATCCACATAATACGACGGCCAGACATTCGTTGGTGTGAAGAACGACGGATAACCCTGAACAATCAATCACAATGTATGTCATGTCATCACAGCACTGTAGCTTCATTTCAACAGCTCCAACTGGACTCTGCTGTCAGCAGCATTAGAAAGAACAGCATTAGAAAGAACACCACTGAACGCAGAGCTATTGCTCCGCTTCAGCAGTTAAGCGCCTCCATCACTCGCCAAGCAGTATAATTTAGCGCTTATGCAACAACGACATGGCAATGGCAGATTATGGAATAATGTGATCTTTTACTAATACATCTAGTACAAGCTCAATTCAAACATGCACTTAATTCTGAAACATATAAAAAATTATAAATGAGATATAAACACGACATCCGTATTTGCACAGATGCAGACTGGCATTTATGCTACCTATTTTCACAAAATCTCATAGAATACACACACACTTGTAACATAAACATCAGCAAATCAGTTACACTTTATCTCTGTAGTTTACTTGCTTACAACAAATTAAACAGTCAAGAAACGGAACGACTTACTGGATGCTGAATATACTGAACGGCGGGCAAAGTCTGGAACGCATGCTTCGGTGTCGTGAGAGGGCCGACGGTAGCAGTAGAGACCACCGTGTAGCTGGGCGATGCTACGACTCCGTTCTGTCCCTGGGCGACATACGACGACGACTGCGGAGGTGGCGCTGACACCGATGTAGATGGAGTGCTCACTGCCAGTGGTGGACGAGTTTTCATACGAGCCTAGACATCAATAACACGCTTCTGACACACTTGCATGTAGAAAGGCTGAAGCTTGTGTAGTATATACAGCTCTTTACGGGAAACACATCGCAGAGCTACTGAGCATAACTGCAGCATATTCCCCGAGTTTTCCAGTCTTTTCCAGAGCCATAAACTTACTTATCCATAGGTTATCGCTACAAAAAGTAATTGTAATAATGGTAATCTGAGGAAGCAATGGAAACTCAAGCAACGAGGACTGGGGCTATGTCCTATCCACAAATGTATATTGGAGCATTTTTGCACCCACAAAACCACATCTTGTGACATTATTCTGTTTGTTACAATTTTTCCCTGCAGAGAATTCCCCGGTAATTCCAGGGCTGACTTTTGCAGGTTCAAAGACTTCCCTGAGTATTCTAAGTTTTCCAGGTTTGTGGCCACCATATCGTATTACAACAAAGTTCTGAGCATATGCAGAGCAACTGGTGCCTAAGTTGAAGACTGACCATGATGGGTTTGCCCTGGAACGTGCGAACGGTCTCTCGTAGATAGAGGTAGGCGCGATAAGCCTCATCTTCATTGCTGAATGTCACGTACCAACTGTCATTGTGTGCAAACACACAGTCCAGAAACGCAGGACACCCGTCACCCCGGAACAATGCTTCTACCTCCTGTGTTTTATACAGTACAACAAAACATATAATATAACTGCAATGATATTCAACAACTGACAAAATAATTCTGCTTGGTTTCTGAGGAAAAGCTTAGGATATTCAAAACTGCTTTATCGCAAATTTACTAAAAATGTACCAGTAAAAAAACTCTGAAGATAAGTAAATGAGCCGTATTGAATAAGAGTGGATTAAGTGCATGTGGTAAATTTTTCAGAATTCGACAAAATAACTTAAACGCTGGCACTTCAGTCAGTTACAAACCGATCGCGTCGTTTTATATACACCATTAGAAAGCTGTCAGCTTCAGCTTTCAAGCTCTGTAATTATTTTTATGCTAAATTAAACAATTTTTGCAAAAATACACACTTTAGGTCTGGTCCATTGTTACTCTAATCACGACTAGCAAACAGTGAGCCAAGTGAACTTGGTCCGTTATTACGCTGAAAACCCGACGGCCAAACGATGACCCAAGATGACATGGTCCATTGTTATGCCCATACCGCGTACAAAACAAGTGAGTTGAATGGACCATGTCAACTTGGTCCGCAGTAGTCCGCACGACAGCTGCCGTCACGATGCGAATAACAATGGACCATGTGTACTTGGTCGCATATAAAACTCAACAAATTGTCAAATTTTGTTAACTTTTGCTGACCAAGTGTTTTTTGGTCCATTGTTAATCAGACAACATTTGACAAAATACTTCAATTTAAGAACCAATATGCTAAAATAAACATATAAATCGTTAAAATTATTGTCTGTCACATAGTCCACTACGTAGAACATGTAACGATGATGCGAAAAACCGAAATATATCAAAATGACCACAATTCGCCTTGGTCCACTCTTATTCTAAACAGCTCAAATATTTGGTGAAATTAGGAAAGAGTTTGGGTGTTCTGCATCAGTAGCACAAACTTAGTTCCCTATCACCCTTACCTTACCTTACCTTACCTCCGGGGTGGGCAGGCTCTTACACCTGCCCAGCGCTGAGGCCGTATCAGCTCGGCCCAATGCGCATCCCCGAATGTAACCACAAGGTTACAGGTAATGGCTATAAAGCCGTAGACGGCTATGAAGCCGTAAACAGACAGCTGTAAAGCCGAAAATAGACGGCTGTGAAGCCATAGTCGGCTGTGGAGCCGAAACCAGCACAAAAGCAGTGGTAACGTGCAGCAATCTGCTCTCACGTTTTGGTCAGCGCCTCGTCAGCTCCTTGCCTCCAGATTTTAGAAATCTTTCAGGTCATCGGTGCAAAGCCCCACCACCACGACAAGGTGGCTGACCACGGTGGGGCCCTATCACCCTTATCAGGTATTCCTTCGAATACTTCAGACCAAGATCGCAATGAAAATAATTGTATTAGAGCAGAAAGTGCTCAGCAGTCAGCACGCTCAGCCATGAATCCATCGCAAGTAACACAGAAATGGATCTGAGATGTGGTAGGATCTTTAGTAATCACTTTATTGCTCTAATACAATGTAAAGAATGTGCCAGAAGAAAAAACTTGAAATATGACAGTTTTTGGCAACAACATGAACAAGACTTGGTGTGAATGACATAAACATTGTGAATAGAGCTACGGATTTTAACGATTAATTTAATCGTTAACTAACAAAGAAAATTAACGATTAATTTTATTTTTAACGATTAACGGTTCTGCCGGATACATCGTCAACAAGAGACGTTCGTCGCTGGATCC
>Ga0056128_1001773_pt1 | contig 24833 bp, 15 predicted proteins | sample WorMetLIZISLAND2_FD_71113 | JGI IMG/M metagenome (GOLD analysis project Ga0056128, IMG submission 71113) | Marine gutless worms symbiont microbial communities from Max Planck institute for Marine Microbiology, Germany - Olavius geniculatus... ... | reverse complement strand
GCTAGACTGATGGATGGCTGTTTGACCACTTTGTGGGTAAAGCGTCCGCTATCAGTCAACCAACAAGGCCAACTCAGCCTGCCATCCCTCCGGGGTCGGTTAAATGAGTAGTAACCCATTATATGGGTTATGGAAGGTGGAAACCTTGGTACAACTGACAGGGGCTGCCTGGCCTGGCCGCTGTGCCAGCCTGTGCCTGCAGGCTGCACGCGGTGGCTGTGCGACCGGCGGCTCTGTTCAATGACGAAAAGCGCATTAGAGGCGTGTTCGTGGTGATGCGCTATACAAATTGACAACTTTTATCTTCACCTTTACCTTCAGGGTTGCGCAATGCAGTGGACGAGTACGCACGGCATAGCTAGGCGGACGGCCTGACATTATGACGGCACTGTTGTTATCGCTGTTGTTATTGCAGGACATATAACGGCTGAGATTCGCTGTTCTGAAGGACTCATTCCGGTAGAAGTCATACCGCGTGGACGCGATCACTACTTAGTCACCTTCTTACCGCGAGTTCCAGGTCAGTAGCTTAAGATATACTGGCATTTGGCCCACAGGCTGCTAGCCTGCTTGGCGATATAATTTCCGATTATTCTTTGTGTATGGTCTATAACGTAGTTATTTCGAGTGGAAAATTTACTGTAGGCCTAGCCTAGACATGAAAATGCATTACACTAGGTCTATACGTTATTCAAGACTGCTTATCGTACATCAGACCTATACTTTCGAATGGCAAAAATGGACAATTTTGTCTTAATTTAGCATCGTTCTACCATTTGCCGTTTTCCATTTTTTTCCTCAGCGCAGCGCTAATTTGCTAAGAATAAGTTAAGTTACGGAAAAGCGCTATACAGACGCGTGTTAGTGGATGTCTAAACCTGGTCTTGCACCGAGGTTTTTCTTTGGTAAGTTCGTCGCCGTTCTGTTTGTTCGCTGTGAGCCTATTCTGTATTTCACATTCGAGGATAATATCTCAGTTATCTGAAAACGGTTGCAGGTGAATACAAGATCAACATTCTGTGGAACGGGATGGTGGTGCCCGGCTGTCCTGTGATTGGTCATGCTGCGGCCGTGTTCTCACAACAGTCTGCGCGTAAAGAACGTCCTCCTGTTCCGACTCGTGAGAAGATCATATTGACCGGAAACGGCTTGACCAAGGCCACAGTCAATCAACAAGCCGAGTTCGTTATTGATGCTACTGACGCCGCTCCGGGTATAATGTCTTTATTTGCTGCATTATTATATTGCGACCATCCTGATAGGCCGCAACACAGCCTTTGCCCGTTCGTCCGTCTCTCCGTTTGTCTGTCTGTCTGTCTGTCTGCTCATCTGTATGTCTGTTTTTTACGGGTTCCTAACTTGAAAACAAAAAGCATAGAAACCAAAAAAATGGTACCAACGTTCTGCAGGGTTGGAGTAACTGGTGTCACGTGGTGTGCCAGTTAAGAGTTCAAAAGGTCAAATATTAGCCTAAAGTCAGCGGAAGTTTATCACCGTATCGTAGTTGCCACGCTCCGTCCACCCGCTGACTGGAAGAGACCGGCTGGACGTCCAAGAACAACTTGGCTCAGAACAGTTGATGAAGACGTCCAGCCCCAGAACTTTGGGGTTCACACTGCCTGGAGGAATGCCAAGGAGAGTCATCCGTACGGCAACGCTCTGACAGGAGTTGGCCAAGAAGAAGAAGAGGGACTGCAAGATGGCCAGTTAGACGCTACTTTAGCGGATGTAATCAATTACTTTTTTGTCGGTATTTCGGCAGGTCTCCCTCCGATGGACCTTAGTGTCCTCTCCGATCTATGTGATGATTACACTGACGACTTTGTCGTCGACCCTTCTGAAGTTAAACGTCTTTCTTCTGTCAAAATCCATAAGGCTGTTATGCCAAACGGTGTACCAAATAGGCTCCTTCATGATTTCAGTGCAGTTGAAGTGGAATCTATACAAAAAAGAGCAGTAGGCCTACATATCATCTTCAACTTTACCCGTGGCATGTCATATCTTAACCTGTCATTTGTCGCTAACATAAACTCACTAAAAAGCAGGCGAAATGAACATTCCAGATCTTTCTTCCAAAAATGTGTAATCCAACTTCATGTCTACATCACCTCCTCCTACCCCCTCGCAACACTTCTGTAACTTTCAGGCTACGTTTCACTACACTTCTCCCTCGCCCGAAATTTCAAACAAAAAAAGTTTTAATCATTTGTAAATTTCGCCCTCAGTAAATACCAGTCACCTATATAATTTCACTGTAATTCTAGTTGTGTCTTTGTTTTTAGTATGGACTATTTCGTTGCCATTTGCACTTATGTACTTCTCTGCACTCATGGACTGTGTTATTTTGCATTTATGGACTATTTTATTGTTATTTAGTTCACTGTTCGCACTGCACCGTTATTCAGCTATTCGACTATCTTTAAAAAGATTAAAAGTTATAGCTCTTAATGGGAAGCCCATCTCAGAGCTACGGAGCGTCACCTGCCGTATGGGATCACACAGTGTTACCTGCCACTTGACACAGGTAAACGCGCCCCGCCTTAACCCCAGCCGCAAGTATGCAAATAAACTCACTGTCTCACTGTCATTGTCTAAGACGTCAAAAGTCTCCAGAAGATGGCGCACATCTCGCTTAATCACGGCGTGCATAAATACGATCTGGCCTAATTTATCACGAACGCTTACTACCGTACGCCAGCCAGTATAAAAGTGGACTTAGAGTTGGAATTCAGAATCAGAAAGTGTTGTGTCAATGTCGACACTGAGGCGACGTCTTCGCTTGTTATACAAAACAGTGAAATGACAGTAATCCTCGCTCAACTTACTGATGTGTGAGTTTTTTTCTAAGACCAAGATGTTATTAAAACAATTTATTAATCTGTTTACGTAGGTACACCTGATGTGAAACTGACTGGTTCAAACGTGGAAGTTACTGTTCGCTGTGCACCTCTTGGCGGTCAGAAATTTCGCTGCACTTACACGCCAACTCAACCAGGTATTATCTGCTTATAAGTCACTTGTTATTCACAATTGTTTCTTTGCAGTTTAACCTCTTTCCGAGTCTGCTAGTAAAAGAGCGTTGAAAATCGGTCTGTGTGTGGCGAGTTCGGTGTCTTGTTTTCTATGACTCACTGTACACTTATTTTTCGCCGGATATTTCCCACGACAAAAAGGAGACTTGAGCAGGTTAGCATTTGGCGGAAAAACATTTGACCGGGTTTTCAAATATATAAACTAAAAATAGTCGACGTCGGCCAATGTACGAATTGTAGTGGCCTCCTCCGTTATGCCTTCAATGCAACGCTGCTGGCGTCAAAAGGGTCTAAGTCTGGACACCAAGCTAAAACTATACCAAACTTATGTTCTCCAAATCCTGTTGTATGGAGCTGACACATAGACCCTACTAGCAGACGACACACGCAGATCATAATCCTTTCATATATCATGCCAACGCCAGATACTGGGTGTGAAGTGGCAGGACCGTGTCAAGAACATCGACATAGCCAACAGGACCGGGGTCTGCCAAACATTGCAGATATAATCAGCAAGAGGCGCCAAACACTGTTTGGTCACGTTGTTAGACTGGATGCTACAACACCTGCACACCACGCGTTATGCCAGATCATTGCAATAAAAGGCGGTCAGTCTGGGGACAAACTGGCGAAGACCTCCTGGGCGTCCTTGAAAAACCTGTATACAGCAGATCGGCAACGGAACACCGGCTAGCTGGAGACAGATGTGGCAGAGTGCAGATGAACGTGGACATCGTGGGGAGTCGCCGCAACGGACCTCAGCTGTCTACTCGTCTTGATGATGATGATGATGATTCTGTACAGCAGAGCGTCGCGAACGCATCGGATGTTAGGCTTTTCGCAAATGTATAGTAAACCGGAAACAAAACATTGAAAACTCTTAATTGTTTACATTTTCACGTGCTTCTTAGCATTTTCAGATCAACTCAGCTTGGCCATACTTTCGTGGGTATGTATAATGAATGAAAAGCTGGGACGTATGTTAGAGGCACGCCGCGCCATGCACTGGCCTCCTGTCTGTGGTTTCGCAGTGTAAACTGATGTGTAGCTATGAGCTAAGGAAACGGAGATCATCGCCGCCCTTTGGGCTTTATGGCTCGGGAATTAGGACTTTACGTTTACGTTACGTTTTTGATACAATTTCTTACGCGAATAAATACCGGTATGCGTAATACAGTCAATAAACGAAGAAAGTGTCTCACAGATCGCTCGGTTGATTTGTGCACGTGTGAACAGGTCTTTATTGGCTGTACATTCTGTGGCGTAACCGGCTGGTCCAAGGCTGTCCTCACGAGGTGAACGTGACAGCCGAGAAGGGCGCCTCGTCCAAAGTGCAATGCTCCGGGAACGGACTGCGTGAGGGGGTTGTCGCACAGGACTTCACCATACACATCGACGCGCGCAGATCCGCACCAGGTTAGACTTCATTGTTCGACTGACTGAAACCCATCGATACGTCAGCATAGACATGTGTTTGGAACCTATCTCAGAGCTATGGAGCGACAGAGGTAAACGCGCTTCGCCTTAACCCCAGTTTGGCAGGCCGGCACTTGATTTACCTACCCCGGAGGGATGGAAGGCTGAGTTGATCTGGTAGTTGGTTATATACCGAGACAGTGTTTCAAATTAGGCCTTAAGACATCGCGTTATGATCGTCCCTACAAGCATCTCTAAGAACAGTGTTTAAAGGACGCTTTATAAATATACAGATTGATTGACAGTTTATGTTTGCAGACGATCTACCCAACCATAGTAAAACCGACTGGGTATAGTGGAACTTCTTTCATGAAAACAAACGACAACTACGACACCAAACCGCCTCACATCTAAGCAAACAATTTATGTTTGCTTGTAAAAAGTATGCATTTTATGTTACTGGGGGTGGCATTTTTTCTGGTGCTAATCAACCAAGTTCCTCAAGTTACACAATTTACAAGCGTCGCTGCAACAACTCATAACAGCAAAATCAAACTGATGTGAATGCAATGTGAATATTTTTTTCTGAAACTCACTTAACTGTAAACGGACACGTTTTTTTCAGAAGTATGATAATAATAATATTGTCACACTGCGGGTATAGGTGATTTGGTAGCGCGTTGCGACGGTCCGACGCAGCCGGCGAGCTGTCAGCTGGTCGACAACCTTGATGGGACGTTCACACTGAATGTGCTGACTGCGGAGGCTGGGCGCCATGTGCTCGCGATACAGTACGACGGACAGCATGCCGCAGGTTCAACTGAATATCACTAAACGTTGAATAAAATATATCTTATATACGTACAAGTTGTTCTAGAAAGTGCTTGGAGTATCTGACTCAACTTTCAAGTTGCAGTCTAAATCTCACTGCGGGTCATTTGCAAGCAACCATGAGCAGGTTGCTAATACTGTGTGCTCAGGCTAACTCAGCCTGCTACCCTCCGTTGGACGGGAAATGAGTAGTAGCTTACAGACTATGGGGTGAATGCTTAGTGTGGCTGATTGGGGCGGTGATATGTCTGCTAGCTGCAAAGGCGGGTCCAATTGTTCACTGACGCGGGAAATGGATGGCCGCATAGTGCGCTGCGGTATCATAAGCTCATGCCAATCAGCTGCCACTTCCGAGATTGTAAAGCACTTCTAGATGGGAGTCTCATTCGTGTATTAAAGTACTGTATCAAGAACCGGATTTTTCCGCCATCAGCTGTCTGGACTTCCGGGTAACGAGCGTTTTCCTACGCTGCACCGGCTGCGTGGAACAGTCTGCCACCATCGCTTCAGCCTACTTATGACACTGCATCTTTTAAACGGAACTTAAAAACATTATCGTTTTGATGAGCGTTTTTTTTCTGATTAATTTTTTTTTTTAATTTGTACATTGTCTATAGGTTTTATGGTCGGTCGTCGCTGTGCATGCGCGTAGGAAGTCCGTTCGTATTGCTGGTGGCTGGAGCGCCAGACGCGGACAAAGTGCACGCCTACGGACCGGGCATCGAGAACGGACTTCTGTCGACGTTCGTCGGACAATTCGTCGTCGAAACCGCCGGAGCTGGGTCCGGCGAACTCACCGTCAAAGTGCGCGGACCCCGAGGTAGCTTCGAATGCAGCCTGTCTGCATCGTAGTCTTCGTTCAACGTATTTCCAGAGTCTCTATCTCGAGAAGCGTTTGCGCTGTCTTTGCTCAAAACTTTGCCATTAAGTCAACCGATTTTCATAATTTTTGGCAAGCACATAATGCAGGGAAATTTACAATGAAGAGTTTATATCCAGCTGGTTACAGTGTTTGTGCAGGTGACAAACTGCGACTGAGTACATTAAACACATGAAGTAAGCCAGCCTACACAAATAAAACAACACTATTTAATAAAATTAATTACGTCATGTTCATTGTTTAATCACTGCACGGTATGGGTGACAGTGTTAATTTTTGATATGACGCATGCAACAAGTGAAATATCGCAACAACGCAGTTATAGCAAGTGTTCGAAATGTTTGCTGCTAGGCGGGGGCCACGGTTTAGAACGATTGCTCTAGTTTCAGTTTGAGTTCGTTCCGGTTGGGTTGTAGGCGGGTTCCGTGTGGAGATACAGAAGGACGTCCAGAAACCGAGGACAATCATCTGTCGCTACGACCCGACCGAGGCTGGCATGTACGCCATCCAGGTGATGTGGTCTGGAACTCACATTCCAGGCAGTCCGTTCATCGTCTACATCTGTTCCACCAGGTCGGAACTGGAGCAAGTGACGTCAGCGGACTGGAACGACAAGTTGCCCCATCAGTTCAACGGAGGTCGTCCGCTGCAGTCACCGAAAGAATCCTACCTCGCGCCGCCTAACGATTGAATCAATAACTACTGCGATTTTTCTCTCGATCCGCAGTTACAAGAATTTGAGACATTCATTCTGACTTTTCTCGTGCTTGCTGTTTACCTAATTTATTACGCGGCCGTTTTATGGGTTGCGTTGCGTCTCTTGTCCGTCAGTCTGTCTGTCACTGTGTAACATTCGGTCTCCTAACTCAAACGAAAACGAAAATGTATGTAAACGTCGCAATATGACAGTTCTTTTATTAATTTTTTCGTTAGCCTTGTCTTGTATTGTACATTTTCGCGTCAGTTGTTTCGCTGCATTGCGCGCATTTTACGTTTTGTGCATATTAATATAGAACAAATAAATTGTGCAATGCATACTAAAATAATCTAGAGATAAGAACGGCCGTTGTACAAAGATCAGAGAATTTAAGATTAAAATACACGACATCGCTATGAAAAATCAGAGTAGTTCAAAGTAAAGAGCGAGATCGCATTTCACTTGCTTACAGAGAAGAAGTGGACATTGTAATCACAGATGAACACAACAACCCTCAAGAATATAACGCATATAAAGCGTACATGTTGTTTACTTTCGGATAGGCCGGCTCAGGTTCTTTTGGCGCCGATTGCAAACTAGGCCTAATCGTCATTAGGCCCAAGTCTCTGTCGGCGCCTATAAACCTCGGCAACCGGACGGACGACTGCATGCATGTCGGCACTCGGCGCCATTATTTTTGCTTGTTTTATAGTTTGCTTTTTTACGTATGATAATCTAAAATTGTTGTATGTGACCGATTGTTCTCGCTTTACATCACATTGCTTTTCGTTCATTTATCTGTCTATCTCTTAAGCCAAAGAGATTGACTGCAGATTCCTACACCATACTGGTGTGGTTTATGTCGGTACTTTTCACGGCAACAGCACAATTTATTTTTACGCGCGACAGCAGCTACTGCTGTAGCGCGTCTTAGCTATCGCAATTCTGTCCGTCTGTCTGTCCGTCATACGGGTGGATCAGTCAAAAACGTGCAAGCTAGGATCACCAAATCTTCAACGTCGGCTGCCTGGAAGGCTCTAGTTTCCTAATCCGTAAAGATTTTCCATAAATTCGAAAGGCGTCACCCCGAGCGAGGGCGCTAAATAACAAGGGGTGGGAAAAATTTGCGATTTCAGCCAATACGGCTGCGCGAGACCGGTCGCGCCCTCTGGTGAGTGTAAATGAAACGCTATTGATACTTAATGTCAATTGCTGGAATCGCTGAGCTTAGATTTTGTTCGCAGTGGGCCTTCAAACATGCACCGCTGTCTCGCGTTCCCCTTTGCGTTAGCTGGACTTTTCTTGTAGGTTATTAATACACACTGTACAAACGATAGATTTATACAAACCGAAACAACACTCAAACTGTAATAAACCATTACGAATGTTTACATATTTCACCGGGAATCGAATTAGACTAGGGAGCTTTTGCGTTGAAGTCGGAAGCTCCACCACTCAACCGTCACATCATCGATACATTTACTGCAATGTCTGTCGCATGCTCAGACTCAAACTCCACTACTTGCATTTGTTGCGGATTTGTTGTAAGTCGTACAACAGGGCACAAGGTGCAGAGCATTATTGACATGTTGAGATGCCGTTGATCTGTTTTAGGCGTTCGATTTTGTATGGATTTGTGTCCTTCAAATGGCTGCGGATTTGCTGTAGGCCAATACTTTCGACTTGTCAGGCTGCTGCACAGCTTGTTGTGTGTTTACGTGCAACAAGTCGACGTTAACAGATCAAAGCAAGTGGAGTTTCGCTCCTACTGGAGATCAGTGTCTATAATCCGAAGGTTCGGCAGTCCGAAAGTGTATACTGCAACTTGCATTTTCACTAACCCTCACCCTAACCGCGAGGAAATGTGAAGATTGTGTCAATAATTTTTGTAGAAGTGTGTAGAAATCTTTCCGACAGTGGAACCGTCGGACTATCAAACTTTCGGATTATCCAGCTCTGCACCCCCCGCCCCTTACTAGCAACCTAGAAGCCGTCCGGAGATCCTCCCTTGCGTCCGTCGCTAACCGCCTCGATGCAACGTTCTGAAGCTGGGACAGACGCTCTGTGGCTGCAGTGGCTGCGAATACTCTCGACAACAGCCAGATGTTCTGACTGCGACTCAGCTATCGTGTGATTCTTTGCACGTAGACCGTCGAGCACCGCCTGGCAAACAACACAACACGCAGAGAATTTGTACAGAATTTGTCTGGACTCCACAAGAAATTTAAAGAAACAGCTAGGAATTCTCCCAAGCGAGTCCAGAGAGTTGGAGGCCCCAAATACAGCTGTTAGTCCCCTAAGGCTGGGTTCACATAAACACGAGTACGAGTCCGGCACTGTACGGGTTCCTGTATACGAGTTCCTGTATACGAGTTCCGGACACAGTAATCGAGATTTATAAGTGTTTCAAAATAATACCATAAAAATCGATCTACCAAAGAGTAGAATAGAAAAGTGGCTAAATTAACATTGATGACTTTTGTCTGCAAACATTTTAGCGTCGGAGCGCGTGCACATTGCGAATAAAACGACACATTTTCCAGAGAGAGAAAAACAGTAGTCTAAGCCTAAATATTTTGTGTCGATGCCGATTAAAATTGATGATTTACTGCGAAGCAAAATAACTATCTTCCAAACAACTTATTTTTGTAGGCAACTAAACTTGACAAATGGTCACTACGGTCGGCGGTAAACTGAGAAGGACAGACAGACAGACTGGCGGACATAAAGACAGACGTACGAACTTGCAATACGGCCTTTTCGGCGAACACTTTATTTGGCGCCAGTTGATGATGAATTCGAGGTGTGTCCGTCGCATTCTTGAGATCTTTATCAAACCACAAGCTGTTCATCATTACCTGCAAAATAACGTGATAAGAACAGCAAACTCGCAGAAAGGATAGTTCGACCAGAATTCAGCGCAGTTCGTTTAGTGGTTTTGCATTTTTTTATTTCATTTCCCAGAGATCATTTTAACCAGTGGCGTCATTTTAGTAAATCATTGGGAGGAGTTTCGGTAATCATTAGGGGTCTAAGTTTACGTAACGTACTGTTCTTGCAGCAGTAACACTGTTCTAATTGTACGATTTACAGAAAAAAAATTAAAACCATAAATCCTTGGAAGTTCATCAACCCTTCCACCCCCTAGATGGCGACGCCCCTGCTTTTAACTTACTTCAAAAATAACAAAATCTCGAAGGGTAAGCTGAGTTGACCCAGACAGGCACTTCACTAATAACAGCCATTAACGAAGACTGCATGCATCTACACTGTGTCTCAAAAAAGTATCCCCGACATTTTTGACTGTAACTTGAAAATTAATTATCGGATTTTTATAATTTTTGGTACAATTGTTCACGACACAACTTGGCATCAAATAATTGTTTGGTTTTCCATTTTACCTAATGTATGCTTCTGCACTACCTAGGGAAAGCAGATCAAGCGAAATATGTGTTAAAACAAAAGAAAACCTGAAAAAAACATCCCCAACATTATCGATCGTGCCTTGAGTAAAAATTAGCAGATTTTAATAATATTTGGCAAAAATATTTATGACACAACTGGTTATTAAATAAATGTTTTTTGTTTTATCTTCACCCAACGTCTGCTTTTGCGCTACCTGGGGAAAGCAGAGCAAGCATAATAAGTGTTAAAATGAATGAAAAAAACGTCAATAAATTCCATCTATCCTAATTTGTCAACCCAAACAGCAGGTCTTGCAGCAGTGTGTCTACCAGATAAAATTTAGGAATGTTTGCAAAGTCAAGAAGCGACTGGTAGAGCCTGGATTGGTCTGGAGCAGAACATTATCGTCGTTATCGATACTGCTGTCGTCAATAAATGGAGAAAGCGTCTCCTTGCCTATGTTCGCATAGTGAACCAACACTTCAAGCAATTTTATTGCAGGCAGTTGATAAATGGACAACTGAATGAAATGTCAGCCACAGTATCAGAAATGTGAACAAAATGTGTTTTTATGCGTTATGTTAATTAAGCAGTCATATCGCATTGGATAAAAAAGTGACATTTCGCTGGTTGTGCTCTTCTCAGGCAGTGCAGAAACAAACGTTGGGTAAGGTAAAAAGCTGAATGGTCATTTGATGGCAAGTTGTGGCAGAAATATTTGTACCAAAAATTATCAAAATCTAATAACTGGTTTTTAAGTTACAGTCGAAAATGTCGGGGATACTTTTCTGAGACACGACGTACTGCATGATTTTTGCGATAATCACACATCTGGCTATGGTAAGATTCCAAAGAAAGTAGGACTAATACCTCACCTATCGCCATATCATTAGATCTAGGCCCCTACTATAAAAATAAGTGGAGCAACGTGTTATTACAGCGAAAAATCGTGGCGTCATGCAGAAGGGACATTGGACATTATTATGTCGCGAAGGAAACTCACGAAAGCCGTTTGCGTCGTGATCTTTGTTCCCCCTGCGGCCCCGGACACGTAGACGACTCGCCCGCTGCTGTCAAAGACCAATGAAGGGCACATCGATGACATGGGCATCTTGCCCGGTTCAATGTAGTTGCTCGGCGACGACGGCACGCCGAAGCCATTGTACGTGCCCGGGGTCGAGGTGTCGTCCATTTCGTCGTTGAAGATTATTCCCGTTCGTCTGCCACGAGCGCTGGCTCCGAAACTAAATAAAACACGCTGTGTGTGTGTTTTATTCTGTGCCCATGTCTACTATACTGTCTACGTATAGGTTTCAACGCGATCTGCGGTGTATTATGTGAGTCTACCGAGGAGCGTGACACACTGCAGACCGAGTTGAAACGTACTTATTTTTATGACTACGATCGACGACGAGTTCTGCCTGAAAATGGGTACTGTACGCAGACCCGAACCACGTTTCGGTCGTCACGCTTGAGTGGAGTGAAATTGTGGGCAGTTATAACACCCCAGACATTGCAGTGAGAGATAGGCTAGACGACAAAAATACGTCCTGAAAAAATTCCACTCTGGCACTCGTACTGTCTATGTTTACCGTACTGTCTACATCGTGTCTCAAAAAACAGTCAAAATTGTTTTTGTCATAACTTTGTCAAATTTTTACTAAGACAATAAAATTATGCAAGATGCACTAATTTTTCCACTTCACCCAATGTATGTCAACGCACTACCGTGTGAAAGACAGATGCTCCAGATTGTTACATTACACTGTGGTTATTTGTATCAGATTGCTCACTTTTGCATCATCAATTTGACACAGGACGCCACGTGGTTTAATAATTTTGTAGTATTAAATATTTTACGGTAAAAATAGCAAATAACAAAATAGCTGACTGATGAGCTTAAAATACGTCTAATCAATGAGTAAATGTCGTTTGATCAGTTGATCATTGATTCCGCCAGTATCTAGTGGCCTTGCATTTAAACCATTGTGTCTTTGTATGCAAGACACACTTTGAGCATAAATTCTGATAATTTACTAAGTGAGTGGTTATATAAGTTTATACTTCTGCTAAATAATTCACATTTATGTGTTTTGTGCTGAAATAAGTTATTAAAAATCAGCATTATGCAACAATTTGGAGCATTTATGTTTTTCCAAGGTAGTGCATTGACAGAAATTAGGTGAGGTAAAAAAATGAGCACATCTTACATAATTATATCGTTGTGGCCATATTTGTGCCAAAAATTATTGAAGTTAGTTAAAATTTAACAAAATTATGTCAAAAACAATTTTGACTGTTTTTTTCTGAGACACGATACAGTGGGAAAACGTGTCGTTATTCTACACTTAGGCTCGCACTCGTAGCCCACTGTGTTCATAACTTACGGGTGCAGTCGTTCGTGACAAGACAAAGGACATGACAGCGTAGACTATGCTAAATGAGCGTGGATTAAGTATGTTAAACTACTGTCTGGGGTAGGATAAGTTGGTACATATTAATTTTTTTAATATTTAAAGCACTCTAATTTTGTAAGTAAATTTATATAGCGCATAACGTTAAATTTAACCTCCAATGCGCTAGTCGCGCTATTACATATAGAACAAAATGGTTTTAAAGAATGAATACGACAACAGAATGCGTACGATACATGTGTTTTATTTTTCGACAAAAATACACACGCATTTTGACGTAAACTGTTCTATTTTGACGTAAGCGTATCTTAGCTCAACCGTTGCTACTATCGGTGAAAGTTGACGAGGCGCGTCTGACGTACTAGAAGTTGATGGTGCTGGACATGGCGACGGCCGAGCCGTCCGGAGCCAGTACGTTGAGGTGAGTGGTGCCATGGTCTGGGTTGAAGTCGAACGTCGGTTCATAGTACGGAATATCGTGTGTGGTCGAGTCGTCGATCCGTGACCGTATCATCGCCGCGTACTCGGGGCTTGTCAAGTTAGCCACCAACTGCACGCATTGAATGTCGAACGTAATCGACGTTCGTTGTGAGTTTAAACACGTTAAACCATGCACACTCAGTTCTCACTGGTACTCTTTGTAAACACAACTTAAGGACGCATTTGTGCATCACAAAGCATACGACTGTGTAGTTTATGCTACCTGAGCGTGATTTAGGTACGATACCGTACTGTCTGAAGTGGTATAAGCTCCTGCCGCGTACTCGCTTACCCATTCCAGTAGTGCAGTAACTAGTACAGAAACGTTTAACGGCAGAAGCACTCGGAAGCATTTTCCGCCGAAGTAACGTACGTTTTTATCAGTCAAGCAATCAAGCATTTAATTCGACAAAATGACAAACATAGTACACGTAACAGCGGAATAAAGCAGTAAATTGTGGTACGAATAAACAGCCAGAAACTCTGCGCTTACAGCTGCCCAAAATGAAACCCAACACATTGCGCACAATAACACTGATCACAAAACGGCGAGAAAGAAGCATCAAATCCCGGCTTATTTTAAAGGTATACAAAAAATACAAAAAAAAACACAAATCATTGCTCTACGGGGACGAAATGTATGAAAACGTACGTTTTTGCCACTTCCAAAATGACACACATTTTTACCAATCCGTTTGGATGCAGAAAATAACGACTTGCGTCGAGGTTAAATGAGACGCGAGATGCAAAAAAATAGTAAGCCTAAGAGTTTTCATTCTGCGGCTGCAAAATATATCTCAAAAGCATGCGTTTGACTCCTGAACATCAGCGACTTCGTGTAATGAAAAGTAAAAGGAAGCAGAGAGTTAGGCCTACTATTTCTCGATAGAGAACTGCTATTTTCCGACAAAGAAGATTATGGGTTCTCAAATTAGATTATGGGTTCTCAATTTTTTGCCCTCAATTTTTCCAAAATGCGGAATTTCGAACGTCGGATCGTACGTTTTGGAAGAAAATTTTTCATCAGGTTATAATTTGGGGGGGGGCAATCGCCGGCTTTCCCCGTGTTACGACGCCACTGCTAAACATTTTTGCAATTGTAACTGGTGGAGCGTCGCCCCTGAGAACTTTTGGCCTGGGGATCGTCCCAGTCACCCCCTCCCGTCAAGTTGGCTTTATGGCGCGTCGTGTATTCACCTCGGTAACGTTGACGAAGTCCTCGTCGCCGAGTGAGCTTCGTTTGGCGTAGGCGAACTTGAACGCTTCGATGATACGATGATACGTTCTCACGCGGCTTGACACGTTAGCCACGTCCGACGACGTGAAGTTGTAACCTTACGGATCAGCATATTAAACGTCAGCGGCGCAACTGGCCACAAATTTGGCTTTAAGGCCAAGGACTAACATCACTGACAATCGCTAGCAGTAACGATAGCAAAAATAACACCATTCTGCAGGGATTCAAGCCGCGGTTACATGCAGTAATGATTTAAAGAACACTTTTCAAGACGAAGACCAAGGCCTACTCGGTAAACTTTTTGTGCAACATCAAATGTTTTAACGTATTAATGTCACGCACTAATTAACAAATTTCTAGTCGATAATAACATAATTAGTATTTGACTACATAACTAGTTAACTGTTGTCGAAATTTAACGGTAACCTAATTGCTTACAAAAAGTCTTTAAAATTCCAAGACTTTTTTCAAGACCAAGACTTTAGTTGTTTTTTGTCCTTGAGACGCCTTGAGATCAAAACCTTGGCTTAAGGACTAAAACTGTGTCAGTGGTTAAAGGTAAAACTAGACTGTCAAGCCTTGCGCAAGGCTAAATCTGTCCGCGGTAGCTGCCGTGGAATGCTGCTATATTTATAGCAATGACGTCAGCGTCGACTAATAGCCATCGGCCTAGCTAGCTCTGCTTATAAAGCAGCAGCTATCAGCAGCATGGTATTAGAAAATTCAGTCCTGTGAACTTGACCTTTGACCTATGACTCTGAACTTCAATAGGTTTTTGAGGTTGTCGAGGTACATGTTTGTGCAAAATTTCATCAAGCTGAGTAAAGCGATTTATGAGTTATCGTGCTAACTGATAAAAAGACACAAAAAAAACTTACCGATGATGCTGAAAACAATACTGCCGTCGTTATCGCGGACAGCAATAAACAGAGTATAAATTGGTTGTGTTATATAGTGAATAACGCTGAACAGTACCGTCAAGTACGGAGAGTATGAAGTCCAGTACGGCGCCGCTAGATGGCGGTGGCGGGTTGTAAATGGTATAATTGCCGTTTCGCAGTGTCACATTCACCGCGTCTTTGAAACTGCTCACGTAGTCTTCAAGGTCAGCCAAGGTCACGTTCCCGGCTCATGTCAAATATCACAGACGAAAACGTGCAAATATCTTCTATTTTGACTACCGTACTTCTCTCTCTGGCGTAAAATATCAAGTGACCGAAGTAATTCGATAAAACCATAATCACTAATCGATGCTGCCCACTAATGTATAACAAGTAGGTAATTACAAGTTTTGGCTAAGGGACTTTGACTCTAAAATCTCCTTTTCCTCTGAGGGGCTCAAAAACTCCCATCTAACACAATGTGTCACTGGACCCCGCAAATGTACCTGCCAAATGGCATCTTAATCCGTCCGTCGAACGGTTTAAGTGCACGAATGTGACAGACGACAAACAGCGACAGACCACGCCATGGTGAAATTGGTAGCGAAATCATTTGTGCTGAAGCGATTTCGCCTAGAAAGTAACACGATCGATCGCCAGACTCGCAGCAAGTAGAACGTATAACGTTAGAAAAAAATTACATAAATTTACTACAGCATATTCAACATATATTTTCGTTAACATGATGACGAGATTATGTTCGATCGTTGAATTGTGTTAATTCATCTGGTCTTTGTTTTCTGTATTTCGATCAGCTTATAGAACTTCATGCACACCCATATTGCAGGCTTAGTCACGTATCACGCAAAAAAAGCCAGAATGGAAAAAAAGCGTTAAAAGACATAAAAAAAAGTGTGGAAAAAATGCGGCAAGAACATGAGAAAAAAAATTAGTGGAGACTTAGCAAAATGAACCCTCGTAACAGAAAGTGCATAGCCTAATGCATACCGTATTCAGCGATGTCGTTGACAATGTCCCTGGCCAAAGATCCTCTGTAAAAAGCCATCGGATCGACAGCAATTAGACGAAAAGTTTGCGCCAACTTTGGGTTTTTTAGCAAGTCGCCTTCTTGAATCAACGAACCGTTTTTCGTCACGAATAATTCCCTGGAGGACGTACAAAGCGACGTCGATCAAACTGTTATTAAAATAGTCATACTTACAAATAGTAGGCCTACAATCTTACTAGGAAGTTGAAAGCCAGGCGCAAATGTGATAGGCCTATACGATCGATAATAACGAAAAACGAGAAAACGTGTTTTATACAAAACCAAAAAAGTAATTTGAACAAAGCTCACGTGACGCGCGACAGCATTGGTGCTGCTACCTGGAAAATTGCCGTAGTGTACAACGTGCAATAAAATAACAATGCGTTTTAAAACAGTACTTTAATTAGGACGCTCTTAACACATATTTTAAGATAAATCTTACGACAGTGTATGCGAATCTCAAAATATTTTAAGATATTCTGTGAATGAGGTTTTGGGGGCCCGATTCACATACACTGTCTTAAGATATGTCTTAGGAGCATCATAAGACAAAAAGGAATATGTCCTAAAACAACCAAATTACTCACAGAGCACTTATGACGTATTTTAAGACATGTCTAAAAACGAAATCTTGCAGGTTTGTGACAGATCTTGTGTTTGTCTAAATCAAATTATGCGAATTCACTTAAGACATGTCGTAAGATGATCCTAGGACATCTCAGCTTCGGTTTTATGACGGCCTCAGGACAAATCTTAAGATAAATCTTATGATATTGTCTGTGAATTGGGTCCATGGATCATAAAGCTTAAAATACCGCTGGGGTCCAATTAGGAGTACGAATTAGTAAGTTTTGCAAGGTGCACTGGTGAGAATTAGACCTAATATATCATTAAAAGCTATAGCCATACACTACACTGTGAGGCATAAAAACACACCAAATTTTTTTCATCATAGCTTGAAGAAAAGTGATCCAATTTTAATAAGTTTTCGTACGAATATTTCTGATAAAACTGGCAATCAAATGATTGTTTAGTTTCCCACCTCACTCACTGTATGTTTTTACACTACCTGGAAAAACAAAATCAACAAAATATTGCATTTTTAACCACTGGTATTATTGCTTATTCAAAAAACACACAAAACACACATTTTGTCCATATTTTTTATCGTTTTAGCTGAAAGTTTATCTAATTGTCCATTTAATTTTTTAACTGCTTACAAAAATGTTCGAAATGTTAGCCCACGAACATGGGCTCGGCTCGGAGACACTTTCTCCATTCGTTGGTAGCAGCGTTGATAACGTTCTGCTCCAGACCAATCCAGACTTCACCAGTCGCTTCTTGAATTCATCAATATTCCTGAATGTTAAGCCTGTTTGATAAACGTGCTGCTGCACAACAGTCAAACCTTGTAATTGATTGGCTGTTGTTGGCTTGGAAAGATAAAATTTTGTTAAGTTTTTGTTGATTTTAATTCATATTTTTTCTGCTCTGTTTTTCCCTGCTAGTGCAAAAGCATATGTTAGGTGAGGTGAAAACTGAACGGCCATTTGATGTCCAGTTGTGTTGTGAATATGTGTACCAAAAATTATTAAAATTGAATAACCCTTCTTCAAGTTATGGTAAAAAATTTTTTTGGTGTTTTTATGCCTCACAGTGTATACAGAAAAATTGACAAAAGTATCTTAATAGGTTTACTTTCATACTTCTGTTATTGCCTCTACAATTTTTTGTCGTTTTTTTTCGAATGGTTTTTTTTTCAAGCGCCTTATCCATTCAATGTACGATAATGCTGTTGTTAATTTAGATACCAAAAGTTATTAATCAGATCGAGATTGTACGAATATCTGATTATCTGACTAGTCGTACTCCTAACCACTGGTTATCATTACTTTGTACTGGATTTGTCTGAATTTATAGGCCTAAACAGTCCAACTCTACCCGTCAACTCTTTTAAAATCAAACTATTATTCTGAGTTCTGTTCATGGAGTACGCACGCGAAGTTTGTGTCGTTTCTGAGGGTGGCTTCGTACTGTCTAATGGCGGTTGCAAGACTTTTCTCGACAGTGAATCCTTCTTCGCAGAGCCGAGCCGTTGGCATAACAAGCTTGTACCAAGGAGCCCGACCAAACTTATTCCAAGCGGCAAAAAGTCCACTCACTTCTCCCGGCACAGCAATCGCCAGACCACCTACACGGTGCATCGCTCACACCGGTTAAATACAGTTGCTCCAATGAAATATACACTGTGTCACAAAAAAACGTCACACTTTGTCATTTTTCATATCTTCGCCAAACATTAGCCGATTTTCAAAATTTTTTCACTGGTTCATACTGCGGACAATTAACAACAAAGCAGTTGCTAAATATTCTATCACATTTTAACTGTGTTGCTACACTACCATGTAAAACGTAATTTTTTTAAACACCAAAATCATTACAATACACATGCAAAAAAATCGAGTTCTAAAACAATTTTTACTAATTTTGTACAAAAATTAAATTACGTTTAGTTTTACATACATTTTTAATGTTTGTAAACAAAAGCAGACGATATTGTCGTAAATAATAATTTTTACGCGCGAAAGCAGCTACTGCTTTCAGCGCGTCTTAGCCATCGCAATTCTGTCTGTTCGGCTGTCTGTCCGTCCGTCCTTCCGTCTGTCACACGGGTGGATCAGTCAAAACGGTGCAAGCTAGGATCATCAAATTTTCACCGTCTGCTGCCTGGAAGACTTTAGTTTCAGGAACCGTAAAGCTTTTCCATAAATTCGAAAGGGATCACCCCAAACGATGACGCTAAATGAAAGGGAGTGGGCAAAATTTGCGATTTTTGGCCAATAAGTCGCTGTATCTCAGTAACGGTGCGAGATAGGGCCTAGGTTACTATTAATTACTAATAGAAAGTCGTACACTGGCTTTCGATTGGCGCCAAATTCAATAACCTTGAATGACCAAAAATTCTTCAAATGAAGAAGGCTTTAGACTATGTTAGTGATACCAACTAAAGTCAGCTTGTAAGAACGCCATATGCATAGCCCCATCTAAAATTACCGAAATGGTTTTTTGCTGTTTTAGAGGACTGATATCATCACATCGTCCTTACACACAGTTGTAAACTGGTAAGTTTTTTTACACATATTTATATTTATGTCCACGATGTCTATAGTCAGTACGTAGTTTAAGAAATTCACTCAGTCAATCCAAATACTAGTTTGTATGCAAATATCAAGTCCAATTGAAGTCGCAGCAAATATCGAGCAATTAGCACGTGTATTTTAAATACATTTGCTGGAAGTTTGCTGGACGTTTGCTGTATCGTGTAAACGGGGTATTATGCACGAATAAAGAGTGTGTGTAAATGTGCATAAAAGATTTGTTTGACGGTAAGCGCACGACAATTACACATACCAGAGCATTAAAATTATCAAATAATGTTTAAAACAAACGCCGTCTTGTAACTCTTGACATAGCGGACCTTTGAGAGCCAGATTTGTTCTGTTGACGAACATGTCTCGGTAAGCGTTTCCCGGAGCTCGTTCACGCGACAGTAACGTCATCAGAACCTTTTCAGTTCCGCCACGCGGCCTACAATACCGACATTCGTCACATCTCTAGTAAGCAGAGATGACCATGGGAATGGGATTCCCAATGGGAATGGAAATCCCATGGGAATCTCACGGGAATGGGAATTAATGACAAAATTGGAAATGAGAATGGGAAGGAATGGGAAACAACCTGTATGCGAATGGAAATGGCCCTTATTCCCATGAGAATAAATTCTCATGCCAATGTAAAAATGCAGTGTCTGGCTTATGTTCTGGCTAGAAAAAGAAAGATACTGTTTTTCGTCAAAGTCGAATACAATTCAGCATATATTTTCTGTAGTTTGTGATGTTCAGTAATGATGTCTGTCCTGACAAGTTTTTAGATTCAAAGACAAGCAGAGCACACACACGCTTGAAATTGTGTGCGTGTTAGACTTGAGTCTTTGATAAGCCAAAAAGTGTTCATGTCGCAACAATGAAACAATTGTTCGGGAATGGGAATGGGAAGGAATGGGAAAAGCCCAGTGGGAATCCCATGGGAATGGGAATTGGTTACAAAATTGGGAATGGAAATGGGAAGAAATGTGAATTGACTGCATGGGAATGGGAGGAAATGGGAATGTAAAAAGTCATTCCCGGTCATCTCTACTAGAAAGATTGGGTATAATACTCGTATGCCTTGACAATACATTAGATAATCGTAAACATATTTTGTGTTAATGTAGAAATTTGATGATCTCCAGTGCTTTGAAATTTTAGTTTGGCGACATGAATGGCTTCCAGCCTGTAAAAGTTTTGTCACAACAATTCCCTAAAGATACACGGAGTTAAAACTTAAAACAATTTTTGAACAATGAACTGGTTAAACAAAAAATACGAGCACGAGCGTGTTTGACTAAAATAGATGCTCATTTTAAAATATAGGCCATAGTGTTTGTTAATCGGTGTGCTAAGTGAACACCAAAGTTGGGCGATCCGTTGGATAGATACAAGCACGGCGTCGCGTTTAATTCGCTCATAAGTGACAGAAAGGGACAGCTGAGAATGCAGAGCATACAGACAAAAACGCAAGCAAGGGGATAGTCATCTGTCGATGCAAAACCGTTGGTAAATGCTAGATACCGCACTACTGGACTGGGTGAGCTTATACCACTCCAGACAGACGTAAACCACGCTCAAGTCGCATAGATTACGCCGTCGTTTGTTTATGACGCACGACTGCAGCCGAGTGTATTGTGGCTTAAGTAATAGGATGTTTACACGATCCAGCAAACGTCCAGCAAACTTCCAGCAAATGTATTCAAAATACACGTGAATTGCTGGAGATTTGCTGAAAGTTTGCTGGACGTTTGCTGGATCGTGTAAACACCCCATAACTCAGTGTATAAATGACAAGAAACCCAGCTGTCGCTAAGATAGTGACCGTACTGGTTGTCAGTGACCTTCAAGGTCATCCAAGGTCAATGATTTTCATGTAATATGAAAAAACGTGTTTGTAACCTTGGTTCTATCTCTCACCGTTTCCGAGATACGGCCACTTATAGCTTGAACTTTTCCATTAAAATTTCGGCCAAAGGCCATATGGTTACTATTGACATCCTATAAAAAGTCGCCAGCGCTCTATCCGATAGTACCATCGTCGACTCCCTAAGACTTACCGCTTAGCCACAATACCGCACGATTGGCATACCATAGTGCATTATGACCCTTCAAGGTCATCCAAGTTCAACGATTTTCATGTCATTTGAAAGCCAATATGCGACTTCTTATTAGTGATTAATAGCAGCCTAGGCCCTAGGGCCTAACTAGCACCGTTTAGCAAACATAAATCCGTTACGGACGACGACGGACGATAACGAACGAACTTAAAAGCTATAGACAGACGATGACAGATTACAACCGTAACATAAGCTCGACCGTTACTTAAGCAGCCTACGGTCGGTTACTATTTGGTAAAATCGCACGTGTCGTAGATGGTGGCGATGTGTCCTCCGCCAATGCCGGTGCTGTGTGCGTTGACGACGCCGACACAGAACATGCTCGCAATAGCCGCATCCACCGCCGAGCCACCGCTCTCCCACAGAATATTCCTACACGCACCATACACACACACATACGCACACACGATAGGGTGTTTACACGATTGAGCAAACATCGAGCAGCTAGCTCGACGTTCTATGGTAATTAGTACGTGATCAGCTGTGGGCTAAAAGCCAAAGCCTAGGCCTACATTTGAGCCAGAGGCGGGGTTCCAATAGGCCTGTTTGAGTTAGCTCGATGTTTGCTTCGTATAGGCTATGCTTTATGCATGCGTCATATTTGCTCGATGTTTGCTCGACGTCTGCTCGATGTTTGGCATGTTTGCTCGATCGTGTAAACATCCTATTACTCGCATCGCAAAGACGGCTCCAATGAAGCTCTTAGCGAACAATATCAGGCGTGCGAGAGACATTCAGAAAGTCTCTAGACTCACATAGTTATGCAAAAGAAATATACATCGTATTTTTTACTTTTCAACACAGTTTCAACATATGTGCACTTGGACGAGTGTCTCTCCAACGTTTTGGTTCAGTTGTAGATTTTGATTTTGGTCTTCCTGCCAACTATTTGCAGTGCAAACTGTCCACGTTATCAGCAAATTTCCATCCTTGTACGAATTTCAATTATAGCAACACAGTGTTAATGCCGTTCATCATGTCTATCTATATCAGGCTACAAAATCGCTGCATGCCTCTCGTAATCTACATGTTAAATTGCTGGTTGGAAGATTAAGAACGAAATTTTTTCTACAATGAAATCTGAGCTTTGGAGAAACGCTGGACCAAGTGCATTTTAGTTGCAACTTGCAGGAGCCTATGATAAAAAGTAACAACATACGATTAAAATATATTTTGGCTAACTGTGTCATACTAAACCTACAAACTTTTTTAATGATTCTTGTATTTTAACGGAATTAAGTGCTAGATCTAGTAAAGTAGAGCATCAGACTCGTTAATTTTGAGTTTCGTTTTGGCTTCGTACGACAAACTAAGCTGGTTACGCAGCTTAGTTTTTAAATAACATTATCGTATCGTATTGGGTTTGAGGCATTTACTGTGCACTCAGCCCAACTCGGCTTCCTGTCCCAGCGGAATCGAAAAAATGAATATTGCGTCCACAATGTAGGGTATGCGGCCTGGATACCTATTGTCGTTGATCGTTGATTCGTTGATGTATATATTCGTAATGCTTGAGCTACTCTAGCATCAGCAGTGGTGTGTATTATAATGCATTTCAGATACATATTGTACTGATCACTGCTGCCACCTTCCGGAGACTGTTAACTGAGTTTCTGGTCTTGAATCTGGCAGTGATTCGTGCAAATAGCAAGCCCCTTCCATCCTAATCGATTAAATCATTATCAGAATGTTTATTATGTTATTAATCTATCACAAGAAATCTGAGCTAATGCTCCTGAAAGGCGCGGGAGCCTATGGCAGTTCCTGTTCGCAGGTAATCTTGGTCTATCTCCATCTATTTCGTTGCAATTCACTCTTTTGCAGCCAAAAATTGCAAAAAAAATCATTTAAAATCAATATTTTTTTAGGGTTCAAGGTCATTCAAAATCATCGATGTTGACATTCTTAAGAAGCTCGTTGCCAGTGCTTGTTATGATAAGCAGCATGTCTGTGCGAATCTGCAACCATTTTCACGCTAGACAAGACAACAGCGGATAAATAACCACTTTTTAGAGATGTACCCCTCTTTGACACCCGCGTGCGCAGGCCTTTTTGAATTTAGAGGGTCCGGACTTGGACTGCTAAAATCTACATTCAATGCTGAGAATTTCATACGCATGTTGTCTCCAACCATTTTCGGGTAATTTGTTCTTGAAATGCGTGTCGCATAACAAAATCGCAAAAAATTCACTAAAACCCCCTATTTTGAGGGTTCAAGGTCATTCAAGGTCATCGATGTTGACATTTCTAAGAAGCTCGTTGCCGGTGCTTGTTATGATAAGCAGCATGTTTGTGCCTATCTGCAACCATTAGACGAGCCCATATCGGTAGAATAACGTCTTTTTAGGATGGTTGCCCCTCTTTCGCCCTTTCGTTTGTAGGGACCCTTTCACCCAGTGGCATGAAATTTTGCCGCGAAATACCAGAGACACTAAGCTATCATATGGTGAAAACTCGAAGTCTCTATCTCAACTGGTCTTGAAACGGTACCGGGTCGTGATGGACGGACGGACAGAATTACCATAGCTAATACACGCTATAGCTAGCTAGCTAGCACTCGCGCGTAAAAAAAGAGTGTTCTAACACGCCGATCTGCGAGCAGATGTTCGTGTCGGTGGTGACTGCGGCAGCCCGATAGCGCTTGTACGTTGAGTTATATCCACGACCTTCTGTAGACGGCGACGGAGAGGTGGCACACACATCCGTAGGCAGACGAGAAGACGGAGAAAGACACGGACATACAGAAGAAGGCGGAGGTGTGTTTGTGGTTAGTTCTAGAAACGCCTGTGTGGCGAGGACAATTGCTAAACAGAGTAGACCGATCGCCGCCAATACTAGCATTACATTCACCAACTTCTCATGACCTACCACTCCAGACTTAATCTTCACCAGCATCTTTGCAGCCAATCTCTAGCTCGACAAAACACAACAGCGACGATTAATCGATTACATCAATAGCAGTCTAATATGCACGTAGAAAATGGTCATGTCCTTAGTTTACAGTGATAGCGTCCACGCGAGACGGGCTTGCCCTAGAAATTGACTCTGTCAAAGGGACCGAACCGTTCGGAAAGAGTATAAGGAGCGGGCGAGAAAGATAACACCGTGCAGCGAACATTTGGTTTCTCCTTAAAACTCACTCCTTCCAGCAGGCCTACTGCTCCCCCTAGCGGCTCAGCCAAGTGCCTCAGATTCGGCCACTGGCTGACATTGTGCACTTTAAATATTCACATACTTACTTACTTA
>Ga0056128_1001766_pt1 | contig 24858 bp, 12 predicted proteins | sample WorMetLIZISLAND2_FD_71113 | JGI IMG/M metagenome (GOLD analysis project Ga0056128, IMG submission 71113) | Marine gutless worms symbiont microbial communities from Max Planck institute for Marine Microbiology, Germany - Olavius geniculatus... ... | reverse complement strand
AGCGTGCCTCCACCTAGAGGGAAAACGAAAAGGCCTACATATACGAAACTTGGTAGGAAGGGTCCCTGGGACACCAGCACCCCTGAACCAATTACAAGGTCAAGGGGTCAGAGGTCAAGGTCAGGGCGGCTAATTGCGTTGTTTGCAAAAAATCCCCATAACTTCGCTGCCTGTTGTCCGATCAACTTCATATTTGACAGGTGGCGTAAGGATCCCTTGCCGCCTTGCCCCGGGTGCCCTCGTTGCCATGGCAACGGCCGTTCCCTCCGTCTGTCCGTACTCAGCTGCAAGGACGGCCCCATAGTGGGCGGCCCCTCAACGGCCGCACCCTCTTGTTGTTACTGAGTTTTTGTTGTTTGTTTGCTACTTTGCGGTTGTTTGATAAATAGTATTGCCACTGCAGCCATACTGATAATTCTACGTGGCCATTTACTTTTTTGTGTCTACTTGTAGTATTCTGCGTTTGTAATACGCACATACGTACGTGTTTGTATTAAAGCGCAGATTCCAAACTGTGGTCTTAAGGCCCACAAATTCTTTCATATCACTCCAAAATATTTAAGCCATCTCTAAAGCGCAGTTTTAGCTGTATGTTATTATGAACAGTTTTTCTCAGTTAAACTCTGAAAGCAAATTAAAAATTGCAGAAACATTTTGAGGGTCCAGTAAAAATTTTTGCTGATACATGTTTAGGGCCGTCTCCGGAAGCACAGAACTCTTTTTGGGCTTAACCATTCCGCCACCACGCCGCCATTTTGACTGCATTATGTTTGGTGTGATACATTACTTTGCTGTCGTAAAAGTCTTTTACGTGCTGCTACCGCTGCTGGTGATGATGATGATGAGGAGGATGACATGTAATGAAGCTGATGTTGGTGTGATAGTTGGCTGCCGAACGTGGTGCACGGTGCACTGTTACTGATGCCTTCACTGCACATTCGTTACGTCTACGTCGCCATCTTGCAGCTGATGGTGAGAGCTGGACCTCTCATGCAGTTGTTATATTGCTGTCCAGCCATCGTGTAGGCCGCATTACATCCATCTGTGCATCTGTCTGTCTGTCTGTTCATCTCTTCTGTATGAGCTCCTGACCGAAAAACAAACATATGTGGACAAAAATGCATTACTTCTTATTTTGAAAGGTTAAAGGTTAAAGGTGGTGCTACAGCTTTTAATGAAAGCCATTTCAGAGCTACAGAGCGTCATCTGCTGTATAGGATCCCACAGTGTTACCTGCCACCCGACACAGGTGAACATGCCCCGCCTTAACCCCAGCCAGATAGGCCGGTACTCGATTTACCTACTCTGGATGGTTGGAAGGCTGAGTTGACCTAGGCGGCTGGTTACATACCGAGATGGTTTACCTGCCCATGGGTATCACTTATCCAAGTACGAACCCGGACCGGCATAGGTTAACTTCGTTGATCAAACGCAATGTGTTACCAGTACGCCACGTCACCAACCTTTGGTTAACGATCAAGGTTACTGGGTGTGAAACTTTGAGAAACTGACACCGCATGTCTTGCAGGTCATGGTATTAATTCACTCTTGACACCTGAAACGCCCAGTAGCTGGACAGAGAGCAGCGTATTAAATGGCTTGCGGTTATGGGATGAGTATTTCACCATACAGCTGGCATATTTCCCTTGCAGTGGATATTTCATCCTAGAGGGATGGGTGTTTCACTATACAGTGATGTGTCTCACTTTACAAGAGATATTTCATCTTGCAGCGATTGGTATTTCACCCTGTGGGGATATTTAACCATACAGAGGGTATATTTCACCTTACAGTCTGGCTTGATGGTGTAGCAGTAGCATGTCGGACTGATGACCACGAGGTTGCTGATTCAGCTCTCACTCAGTGCACTGCCAGATGACAAACAACCTTGGGCAAGTTGTTCACACACGTGTGCCTCTTTTCACCAAGCAGTATAATTTGGTACTGGCCAAAGGGCGGCGATGCTTTGCAGCTGGGAAGGTAACTATAGGTCTGGCGTTGCACTGGCCATGCGTCACAGACTCAGTGGTCTATCCACCTATGGGCTCAATGGCCAGAGAAAGGGAGATTAGCACCTCATTGATGCCCCTTGTGGGGTATAGCACCCTTTCTACAGGGGTATTTCACCTTGGAGTGATGGGTGTTTCACCCTTGCATTTTGCTATAAAGAGTGGGTATTTCGCGCTGCCTTGAGTACTGTGCAGTACAATGGTGACTGTGTATGTGCATGATACCGTAAGGCATTGCTGAACCCCATTCAGCCGGTGCTCAACTGTTTAATGTACGACCATGTCAGCTCAGTTTGGCATAACAACAACTCCAGCAGCACAATCAGTCGACGGAGCAGCTCGCTGTCGTCTCCGGTCGCGGAAAGTCTACCAGCGGAAAACCCGCTTCGGGCTTCCCAGCCGTCGATCGACAGGACCTCTTCAACGTTACTGATATTTGGTGACTCGTAGCTCAAACTATTTTCACTGCATACATGAAGTTGTTTGTCTAGGATAACCAGCAGCATTAATCGAAAAATTTTCGGGGCGGGCAAGGGGAGGCGAAATTTTATTTGTAAGCAATTTTGCGTAGATTCAATCACATGGGATCACATGAAGTCTAAAGTGCTGAAAATCATGACTGAAGGCATGTCAGCCCCCTCCCACCAGTTAAGAGATCTGGGGAGTGTTGCACAAGCTTCGCAGCAGGGTTTGGGCAAAGTCCCAGCTGCAAACACATTCTGCGACAAGCAAACGTCTAGAGCTTTGAGGGCAAAAGATGCTCTTACCTCGATATTTTTTTATTGGATGACAGTCACCCTTTTTGCTGCTTCCCAGGGTTCCCCACCCACCCTGGCTAGACATCACTGAAGGCCAGGTTGTTGTCTGTGATATGCTCATTATGAGCAAACTAGTGAACCATGCCTCTCTGAAAATACCCTGCAGCGCCACTGTTGTTACAACATAATGTCAGTGGTATAGTTTTGTTGAGGACACTGTATACTGTCGATTTTAACCTCCCTTTATATGTAATGTGCTGCCCTGCAATTTTGCAAAAAAATCTATGGTTGGTAGCACCTTTTTTATGGTAGTTAGCAATACTTACCAAGCACTGTGTAGTTATCGCTAACTGTCACTTGCAACATGCAATGCAGCACAACTGTAGTGGAAATACATTTTTATATATGTGTATGAGCTGTTGTTTTCTATATTCCTACGTGTAAGCAGCAGCGTCGATAGTTTACAACATTGGAAGGAGCAGAAAGTTGCGATTTTCAGACAGATCCAAATTTCCGCTGTTGGAATTTTGCAGCTGTCTATCGGAAAATTGCAACTATCTATACTCCAACAACACCACCATTAACTAACTGCTACCAACTGTGACTACGTATCAAGCCCTGTTTGACATTCTCACGGTCATTTTAAAGCTTGCATTTGGAATGCTTTCTATGTTTACCGGTACATAACTTAGGTTTATTTATTGTCTTATTCTCTGTGTCTGTCTCTGTCTTGCTCTACATTGTTTTTGTGTGAATAAAGATTATCATATGTTGACTACTTACTTATTCAATTACATATTGCTTGCCACATGCAGGGCAGAGCAGCTGTAATGGAAACAAGCCTTAACGGCGATGTGCTGTGACTAGTACATCGAAAACTGCAAAAATTGCAGAAAGGTGACTGACATTGCCCGCCATTTTGTCAGCAAAGTGCCAAGTGTTCTGCTGAATAATGTCACCTTTTATGATTTGAAAAGAAGTTTCTACGTGTAAATCCTCACCTCTGTTACTCTGTCACTGCACCTGTCTTTCAGTAAAAAACTGGCCGGTTCATGCACCACTTAGCTTATAGAAATCTTTATCATATATGTTGTGTTGTATTATATTGTTTATTTGTGAATGAACTGTGGTAATATTTGCTCTGATGCTACCTGTAACTTGACTTTGTGACCATCCAATGTATCTGCATACATGTATGTATGTTGAGTAATTGATCTTTAAATTTTATCTTCTGGTGAAAGAGTTCTTTGTCAGCAGGGTTAACTGGTGCCAGGAAATGTATTGACTATTGAAACTTGTTATGAATGATTAGTTTTAAACTATCAGAATTGTGGGGCCGTGATAGCGTGTGAAATAAGTGTTGTGCAACATTTTGTGGTCAACAGTACTTATCTGTAAGTAAAGCATTGCAGAAGTGTGTTGTGTTACTTGCATCCATGCGACCACGACGTAATTCTGATTAATTGGGAAGTAGTGTTTGTTAGTTAGGCCTAATTCTAGTTCTAGTTAATTAGCAAGTATGCTAATTAATCAAACTTGTACACTTTCAAATTTCTATATAGTTATTCCTATTGCCATTATTAATTGAAAGTCTTGCGAGTCTATCACTGAATGTTGTTGACAAAGAATACTCACAAAGTGTTGTGGCATATTTAATAACCACTTTGTTGCTAATTGTCCACGGAATGCATTAGTGACAGAATTTTGAAATCCGTTGACATTTGGCGAAGATGTGGACAATAATAGTGGCACATTTTTGGGGGGGGGACACGGTGTACAATTGTTTGCCTGCATCTCTAGAAGAGTTGTAATCGCTGTCATTATACAGAAAATACTTATTTGATTTGTTTTTGTTTGTTTCATGTGTTCATATCAATGTCGCAGTTATGCTCTATGTGTCTTCGGCCCATTTGTCTTTGCCGCAAACTTAAACTACTTTACCAGTTTTAGACAGGGCTGCACTGAAAACAAGTTAATCTTCAAACGCAGGCTTTCGAGTTTTAGCCAACATATATTTCTTATTATGAACATCAAAATATGTTTAGCGATCATCATAATCGTATATTCGTTTAATGTAAAGTTGACAAGCGCAACTTTCAACAACACAAGCACAAGATACATAATAAATCCAAAAACATGCAAACAGAAACATCTCATAGTTTGTCCAAAAGCTAAAAACAATTTTAACGAAACTTACTTTCAAAAACTGTCGTTACTGACAGAACAAATGGGTGAATTTGTGGTTAAAAACAATAAAAAAACAAACAAATCGAGTATCGTAATAAGTTTGTTAGCTAATGACCGTAAATTAAAAGAAAGTTCATCGCCTATAGCCTAAAACAATTAGTATAAAAGGCAGCGATTCGCAATATTCACATTTACGTCAGTTCAGCTGATGTGAATTTTTTACTACTGCGAGTATCAGTTGGTGCGTTACGTTAATACGAATATTTGTACAGCGTACGGACAAGAAAATCATTATCGTTTAGAAATTCAGTTTTATTGATCAGAGTCATTGAGTGAGAGCGGACTTGAAGCTGATATGGTATGATATGGTATATAGTATGATCGCCTTGTTTGCAACATGTCAGAAACATTACATGGTGATTGGTGAAATAAAAAAAGTAATGCTGGGCCTATGCATTATTCAGTAGCGAAATTCGTAAACGTACATACACGGTGTTTCATAAAAAGGCACTTTTTGTTTCTTTTATAACTCTGCCGAATGGGGATCACTGCATGAAATTTTTACCAGATGTAGCTGAAAAAATTCAAAATATTTCAACAAAATATGGCCCTTAGTTAAATATTCTTTGCTAGTTGTGATGTAATGCTGACGTCATAATGTGTCGTGAGTACAAACTGGCTTGTCTCAGCTGGTTCTGCACGTTGCTGCTCTGCTTCAATGGTGAACTTTATCTTGTTTACTGATGAAAAGTGTACGGGGTAGAGTGGAGTTTACTGGGCGCCATAGGAATACATTGCGCGTATTATTTCACATATATACCGTATAACTACCAATAGGGTTAGGATTAGGGTTAGGTGTAGGGTTAGGGTTTAGAGTTAGGGTTAGGTGTATTCCTATGGCGCCCAGTAAACTCCACTCGTCCCAGTGTACGTTGTAGCAGCAGCAAGCACCATGGGGGCGTAAAATCAGGCGTCTCGCAATCCAAATACTCAACCAACTCGCAAGCGGTGCGTGCTGGTGCACTGTCTTTCTGGAAGGTGTAAAAGTCAAGCTTTCCCCACAAGTGTGTGAAAGTGATCGTTTTGGACGTTTTTGTGGCTACAATGGTAAAACTTCAACATTTTGTCGTCAGTGAACCAGATAAAGTTCGCCATCGACAAGGGCAGTTATTTAGCAAGTCTCAGCACCGGTTGCGACAAGCCAGTTTGTACTCGTGGCACACTATAACGTCAGCATTACGTCACAACTAGCAAAGAATATTTAACTAACAGCCATATTTTGTCCAAATATTTTGAATTAGTATTTCCTCAGCTACATCTGGTAAAAGTTTCGTGTAAATTGACTGAATTATGAAAGAAAGAAAAAGGGTGCCTTTTATGAAACACCGTGTAACATTAATAGGCCTAATAGGCTATTAATATCATAAGAATTGTTTTTCCCAAAATGCAAAGTGGTTCAAATTTTTCCGCCGACATCCACTGTTTGTGAATGTTAAATCTGCAGTGACGGGAGTAGGATAAATGAGTGTTAAACGAACTTATGCGCTCCAAGACAGCGGTTTAGCCAACACTTAACCTATTTCACACTGGCCGACAATCACTACTGTCCAGGGTTTGTACATACATCAAAACACTGTTTCTGTATTCCAGGACTCAAAAAACGCGTTTTAATGACTTTCCAGGATAGGGTCCTACACTTAGAACATGGTTGCACGAGGTCAAAAAGTGCCAAAGTACCAAATCAGTTTTCGATGTAACTGCATTACAGCATGAGCAAACAAGCCCCTGGTCATATGGCCAGAAGGCGAAGCCTCCCTAAAGCCAAAGAATCGTAGTTTTTACGCGCGAGTCTTAGCCATCGCAATTCTGTTTGTCTGTTTGTCCGTCCGTCCGTCCGTCCGTCTGTCACACGGGTGGATCAGTCAAAAACGGTGCAAGCTAGATCACCAAATCTTTACCGTCGGCTGCCAGGAAGACTCTAGTTTCAGGAACCGTAAAGGTTTTCCATAAATTCTGAGCAGGTCACCCCGAACGAGGGCGCTAAATGAGAGGGGTGGGAAAAAAATTGCGATTTTTGGCCAATAAGTCGCTGTATCTCAATAACGGTGCGAGATAGGGTCTAGGTTACTATTAATTACTAACAGGAAGTCGTACACTGGCTCTCGATTGCCACCAAATGCACTGACATTGAATGATGACCTTGAACGCTAAAATAGGGGTTTTATGGATTTTTTGGCGATTTCAAACTGCGAGACACATTGCAAGAGCGAATTGCGCCGAAACCAATTGAGATAGACATGGACAAGCTGCGTATAAAATTTTCAGCATTAAACGTAGATTTCGACGGTCCAAGTCTTGATTTTCTGGGTTCAAAGAAACCTGCGCACGAGGGCATCAAAAAGCGGCACCCCCGTAAAAGTCGTTATTTTACCGTTGTTGGCCAGTCTTTCGTGAAAACGGTTACAGATAAGCATGGACATGCTGCTTATCACAACAAGCAGTATTGACGAGCCTTTCGGTCGTATCAACATGAATGACTCTGAAAGACCCTGATGAGCTTCCAAAATAAGGGTTTTTTTATTGGTTTTTGCGATGTTCGGCTGCAGCGCACATTGCAAGAATGAACTGCGACGAAATGACAGGAGATAGACTGACAGTTTGCAAACAGGAACTGCTATAGGCCTAGACTTTCACTCGTCTCGTGAGCATTAGCTCAAATTCCTTGTTTGAAGTCCCGCAGAAGCCGCAAAATTGCATTTTGCATTTTGCAAACGCAGAAAATCCCGGAAAGTAAAATATTCATAGCCAGTATTTTAGTATTCCAGCACTTTTCCACCAGGACTTTCATGAGTGTGCAGGCCTATACGAATCCCCCTGTCTCACTGCATACAGGATTACTATTATTATTATTATTATTATTATTATTATTATCGAAACAACACGTAGAAAAATTCCCGTGTTTCTAGCTGCAGTTCGTCCCGATCCCTAAAAATTTACTAGACCTTTCAAATTTTCTGGTACAGTATTTTGATTGCTTTTGCAGTTTTACCGTGCCAAAACAGGTTTGCATCTACTTTGTACTTATAGACCAAGTCAACATGCAAACAGCAACTGCTATAGGCTGTCGCCAGTTTCGTGAGCATTAGCTCAATTTTCTTGTTTTATTTTTATGAGCGGTTGCGTAATATTACGGCGAAAATGTCGCGAAATAGTAATTTTAAACAAGAAATTTAAGCTAATGCTCACGAGACGCGCGAAAGCCTATAGCAGTTCCCCTTAGCTGAAAATTAGGGTGTTCAGGTTAAGTTAATATAAAATACCAAATTCTCCATTTGGATCGCATAACGATAGTACCGTGGCGCCACCTTGTGAATGATATAGACTTGTGTCGCAGCCCGAAATCGCCAGAATAATCAATAAAACCCTCTATTTTGGCGTTTAAGGTCATTCAAGGTCATTGAATTTGGCGCCAATCGAGAGCCAGTGTACGACTTCCTATTAGTGATTAATAGTAATCTAGGCCTTATCTCGCACCGTTACTGAGATACAGCGACTTATTGGCCAAAAATCGCAAAATTTTGCCCACCCGCTCTCATTTAGCGCCCTCGTTCAGGATGACCCCCTTCGCATTTATGGAAAACCTTTACGGTTCCTGAAACTAGAGTCTTCCAGGCAGCCGACGGTAAAGATTTGGTGATCTAGCTTGCACCGTTTTTGACTGATCCACTCGTGTGACGGACGGACAGACGGACAGAATTGCGATGGCCAAGACGCGCTGAAAGCAGTAGCTGCATTCGCGCGTAAAAATAATATATATTTCCTTTGTTGTCACTTTTCTATCGTTAGACTGCAACTGGGAGCATTGGAATTTTTTTAGGTTTAGGTGGTGTGGTGTGGACAGGGCTGGAAAATTGGTCCGAAAAAATCTTAGGTTTTTAGGTTTTGAAATAAAGTTTTAAAATCTCAAAAGTTTATTTTTTATTTTTTTTGCTTTGTTGTAAAATTTATTACACGTCATATTTTATTTCATATTTTAATCTTAATTTTGAGCTATAATTGCCATTCACTCATATCTCATAAGAGTGTGTTTAAGACGCTTTTCCTGGGTCGTAATTTTTGGCATTGAACACTAAACCAGAAAAACCGTTAGAAGCTATGAAAACCTTTTAAAAACCTTCAATCTTTTTAAAAAGTAAAAAAAAATACTTGAAAATCTAGATTTTTCTAGCCCTGGGTGCGTATGCAAGCACTAGGCAGCACGAATGTTATCTTGGAGTGCGTCATTCAGGATAGAACTCGGTCGCGACCGAGGATGGCATGACAGTTGGGACAGACGTGCGTCGTGTCCTTCAACGTATCCAAAACAAGCGGAATCCAAGTGCAACACCAGAACCTGTCCAGTATAAATAATACATTAGGCCTAGTAAGAGAGTAAAATCCAGTGTTATACACTTCACACATGCACTATTTTTATCAAAAGAATAAGATTATAAGAAGGGAGAGGATATTTATCCGGTCATTTACGTAAATTTTTTCATAACATTAATTTTGTCAACGTGGACCTACTTTGGCTTCCTATAGCCCAAATTCCATTACGCCTTTCTTCCCCTTTCGTTTCCCTTGCCCTTTCCACTTCCCCTTTTTCCTTTTCCTTCTTTTCCTTTCCCCTTTCCCTTTCCCTTTCTTTACCTTTCGCTTCCCTTTTCTTTTACCTTTCCTTTTCTTTCCTTCCCCCTTTCCTTCCCCTTTCCCCTTCCTCTTTCTCGTTTCCTATCCCCCTTTTTCCTTTTTCTTTTTCCTTACCCTTTCCTCTTTCCCTTTTCCTTTCCGTTTCCTTTTCCCTTACCCATTCTCTTCCCCCTTTTTCCTTTCCCTTTTCATTTACCTTCCCCTTCACTTTACCTTCCATTCTTTTTATCCTTCCCCTTTCCTTTCGGGAAAACATTCTCGCGGGGCCCCCAAACATTTTTACGGTTCCCCTTTGGGAAGAAAATTTTTGAATTTTACTTTTCAAAATGGTACATTCTGGCGTACTTTATATTTCAGGCCGACGGTGGAGCCCCAGACGTCGCTGGGCCCGGGGTAGCTAACCCCCCCTACCCTAACCTCTTGACGGGCCTGATCATGAGTCGAATGGTCACGTGACCGATGACGTCACGTAACCCCAAAAGGTCAAACTCGTGACCCCGTCATATTTGAGGCGCCATATCTCCGTAACGGTGCCAGATAGACGCATGGTTACTATGGAGCACGGATAGGAAATCGACCCCCTGGACTTTTTATAGTAAAACGCTAGTGACGAATCGAACGGTCTCGTAACTGACAATGTTTATTGTTTAGTTAAAATAATACAATTGCTGTACAATTTGAAATTAAACTGTTTGATTTTTTTTCTACCGGTCTAAACAGCTCATTGATTATATTTATATGGGAATATACTGTAAACTGTCGAAATGCATTGGACAGACTCTGTGTTCATATGAACATTATCTTGTTGTGAGAGAAATTTGCAAAACCTGCGTCTGATATTTGCGTTTCTTGTTTACGACCGTCGACCTGCGTGTCACCTCGCGCGACGTGTGACAGGACTTACTTATAGACCTACTAGCGTTAATTGTAGCATTCCAGAGCAGCGTTTAAAGCTGTGCGGGTACAGCAATTTCGGCTACCCGACCCAACCCGACTCGTAGCACGTTACCCGTACTCGACCCGTAGGCCTATCCGTAAAGCTGTACCCGTACTCGTACCCGCGGGTACGGACATACCCGTACTTTACCCGTGCACACCAAATGCCCGACAGTCTACATTGGCGCTGAGAAATGGTAGTCGCTCTAACCTCTCCCACTCGATCTCCTCCTTGCTTTCTCTTTCACTTCGCCACTCCTTTCTTTCGACTAAAACTCCAGCTTGGGTTTAGGTAAGCGCATCGTTATGGATGCAGTCAGTGAATATGTTCAACATGATGTGCCATGGGATATGCTGTATGCAGATGATCTGATTATTGCAGCTGTCTCGTCGGCCAAACTCCAGGAAAGGTTTGGTGAATGGCAGGAGGCTCTGGAAAGAAAAGGCCTTAAAGTAAATGCAGACAAAACGGAGACTATGGTGTGTGCAAGGACAGCAGAGTCACTCCAGATTACGGATAAAAATGGGAAAGCTCTGAAACAAGTGGAAAATTTCAAGTACCTGGGTTCAGTAATCCATGCCCAAAAAGGAAATGAGGAAGACATCACAGCTAGAATTGCCGCAGCATGGAAATAATGGAAAAAGCTATCAGGTGTGTTATGTGATCGAAGGATGCCCGTTGATGTTAAAGGGAAAGTATACAGAACAATGGTAAGGCCAGTATTTATCTATGGTTCAGAAACATGGACATTGAAAAGGCGTGAAGAAGAACGTTTAAAGAGAACCGAAATGAAAATGCTAAGATGGATTCTTGGCTTCACGTTGAAAGACAAGAAAATGAATGACGATATCCCCCGCATCCTCGGAGTAGCGTGCATCACGGACAAAGTACGGGAGGCCAGGTTGAGATGGTTTGGGCATGTGCAACGCCGAGAAGAGGAGGATTGTGTCAGGAGAATCTTGGAGGCAGACGTACGTGGACAACGGAGTAGGGAAGACAGAGAAAAAGGTGGATCGGCGTCGTAAAGTACAACATGGAGGACTTGCGGGTCGACCTGATGGACGTGGAGAATAGAGCCGAGTGGAGACGGAGAAACGTGTGGCTGACCCCTCACCTGAGGGATTTAAACCAGCCTGAAGGAGAGAGAGAGATGTCGTAGTTAGAAATGCATGGACTGCCATGGAAATTGATAAAAAGCGGTATTATTGTTTATTAATTATTACTTTTTTACGTAAACGTAGCCACAAAGCAGAGTCGGGAGGAACGAACTGGGGCCCGAAAGCTCAAACACAAGGCTAGAGGCCGAGAACATGGGCGAGCTTTTGGAGGAACGAAGCCAGTTTAGGCCGGAGCCCGAATTCAAACGTTTTTGGGCATTAAAAAGCCATAAAGTTCATATAGCGGGTATAAAGTTTGTTAATTTTTTTTCACAAATTTATAATGCAATGAATTGTCAAGGCACAAGGCAAAACAAAGGACGACTTTTGGCATATTGGGGGCATGGCCCTAAATCCGCCTCCGCTTATGGACGTCATTTAAAATGGCCGGAGTAATCATGACTAGGTGGCTTGGTTGGGTAACGGTAGGGTGTCGGACTTGCGATCGACAGGTTGTGGGTTCGACTCTCGGTCGGGTCATTATGAAGTGGTAACTACTTGGATGGGTGACTGTCTGCAGACGGTAAGCCATATCGGTATATAACTAGCACCAAAGTCAACTCAGCCTTTTATCCCTATAGGGTAGATAAATCGAGTATCGGCCTGTCTGGCTGGGGTTATGGCGGACGCGTTCACCTGAGTCTGGGGGCAAGTAACACTGTGTGATCCCCTATAGCAGGTGACGCTCCGTAGCTCTGTGACGGGTTTATACACCACCTTTTAACCACATACCAACTAGCGAGCAAGTCAGTGACGTTGTCACCAGATGTGCTCAGTCAACGTGGCAATTACACATTATCTGCTTAAGTTAAATTGGCTTATCATGTTTATTTTGATTTAATGACAAAGGGCCGCAGACACTAACATGCCACAATAAAATAACAGTATACATCAATGAATGTCACTGATAACACAATACAACAATAGGTGTACTAGAAAAAGTAAACTTTGCAATAACTAGCCAAGAATGTGGAAGTAATAGATCGTTTAAAGCTATTTAAATTAGAAAAGTCAGTATTGTCAGCTGGCAAGTTATGTGGTGCCTTATTATTAATTTACAGGTATATTCGTATTTTACCCGACCCGTACTGTCGTACCCGTACCCTTGGGTACGGGTATACCCGCACAGCCCTAGCAGCGTTCCGTTAACATAGCGTGCATGGAACTGTGTCACCTCTGATAAATCGTTTTCTCTTCGTGAGTGGAAGTCGGACGCTGGGCTTCCATAAGGTCGGCTTTCCATAGCGACAGCTGGACTCCTGGACACCATATACGACCACTATGTAGGCCTACTTTTTATAGGCCTATATCACTGCGAGAAAATCTTATAAGCTATTCATCGACGAAATTCTGGGTTTGTAGTTCACTGCTCGAGCTGTAGTTTCGCTAAACATTAGGCTATGATAAGACTCCGGACCAAAATGTACGCGGTCTAGCCTAGGAGTTGCATGATTACCCTAAAACTTCTAGTTAAAGCCCCGGGCGTTTATTTGTACATTTGACAAAAAACCTCGGCGTTTAGGCCTAATAGAGACCAGGCGCTTATTGGAGTCCCGGCGTTTATTTCTATCTTTTAAAAATGGCAAAATACAGGTACCCGCCAGTCAGAGAAATAAATGCTTATAATTTTATGACCCCTCCCCAAAACTTCAAATCTTGTCAACGGGCAACGGCATTCATTCTTGCGCACCTATCGAATGTCCATTAAACTAACCACCCAGTATCGTCGCCATGCATGAGGCCCACACCGGGCGTATTCTAGAGCATCCAACTTACAATACATTCGAACACTGCACAGCACCCACCCGTCATAGTGAAGTGACCTCTTACGACTGGCCTCTGTAATTCGAAGATCTCGACTTGTCTCGTTTGTCTCTACTAGAGATATATGTAAAAAAAACTTACCAGTTTAAAAATGTGTGTAAGAACGATGTGATGATGTTAGTCCTCTAAAACAGCAAAAATCATTTTGGTAACTCTTGATGGAGCTGTGTATATGGCGACCGTACAAGCTGACTCTAGTTGGTAATTACTAACAGCTTCGTTTGATGCTTGTTGGAGACCCGGCGAATATTAGAAGTTATACGGTAAACCAAAACATGCAGCATTGCGTAAATTTGTCCACAGTGTGAAAACCGGCTGTAAGTTAATTACCAGTGAAATACACCGGTAATTAGCCCTAACTTGTTAGTAATTTACCCGTAAGTCACTTACCCAAATATGCAGAGACATCCGGCGGCGAGCCAGGCGAATAATCCAATGTCATGGTGGACCGTGGTGATGATCAGTTGGTGACAGAAAGGACATGTCATCTGGACGGGATGTTTGCCCAAACGCGTACCCAGCGGAGCACCGGCCACAATTTGCACAGCTGTATACATCCATGTATACAAATGCGTATACAATGCGCCTTGTCGACCAGCGTTGGATAAAATACTTTCAAACGTATTTAGAGTACAATCGCCTAAAAGTAGGCCTATTTGCTTAACATTAGGCACTGAATTAAAATTAATTAAAAACCAATATAGTAGAAAACCAAAGAATATCGTTCAAAATTTGAACGGCCGTGTGTTATTGGTCTGTTTTACTCTGTTATATACCACTGCGGACGAAGTGTTGGAAATAGAGAGTATGACTATGAGTGCGTCTGTGGAATAAAATAATGTTCTGTTGAAGTTTCCCAGGTCAAAGGTAAATTCAATCGCACTCGCTGCAGCCTGGCCATCGCTCCGTGGATATGCGCCATGAGTACTAGCGATAGCGGTGACGTAAACAAGCACGCAGCGCGATGCACTAGCGCCGTATATAGGTCTATGTGGTCACCCCGCAGTGTAAACTGGTGTCTGGTTAAGGGCTAAGAATTAAGGAAACAGAGATCAGCGCCGCTTCATGGGCCTTATGGCAGGGAAAACAAAAAAATGAGCTAATGCTCAAGAGACGCGCAAGAGCTTATAGCAATTCCTGTTCGCAAACTGTCAGTCTAAATCCAGCAATTTCGTCGCAATTGATTCTTGAAGTCTGCGCTGCAGCCGAACATCGCCAAAAAACCAATAGAACCCCTTGTTTTTTGAAATTCAAGGTCTTTCAAAGTCATCGATGTTGACAGGACTAAAGAGCTCGTCGCTAGTGCTTGTTGTGATAGGCAGCATACCCATGGTGATCTGCAACCATTTTCACGAAAGACTGGCCAACAATGGTAAAATAATGACTTTTACGGGAATACCGCTCTTTGATGCCCTCGTGCGCAAGTTTCCTCGAACCTAAAAAATCGAGACTTGAAGCGTCGGAATTACGTTTAATGCTGAAAATTTTATGTGCAGCTTGTTTTTTGTCTATCTCAATTGATTTCGGCGCAATTCGCTCTTGAAATATGTCTCGCAGCCCGAAATAACTAAAAATTTATAAAAATCCCCTATTTTGGCGTTCAAGGTTATCCAAGGTCATTGAATTCGGTGCCAATCGAGAGCCAGTGTACGACTTCCTATTAGTAGCCTGAGCTCTATCCTGCACCGTTTCTGAGATATGGCGACTTATTGGCTGAAAATCGCAAATTTTTCCTACCCCCTCCGTTTAGCGCCCATGCGCGGGGTGACCCTTTTCGAATTTATGGAAAAGCTTTACTGTTCCTGAAACTAGAGTTTTCCAGACAGCCGACGGTGAAGATTTGATGATTCTAGCTTGCACCGTTTTTGACTGATCCACCCGCGTGTGACAGACGGACGGACAAACAGACAGACGAACAGAGAGACAGAATTGCAGTGGCTAAGACGCGCTAAATCAGTACAGCTGCTTTCGCGCGTAAAAACTTAACGCTTTTCCGAAAAGTCGGTAGTTCGGTGAATGCGTTGCCGCTTTAGCTGCATGCATGGCCGTGGTGTGCTTAGAAACTTAGAACGTGTACAGGGTGTGCCAAAAAGTGATACCTATTTGTTGTTTGAATTTCCCTTTTTGTTATATGTAGCCTATTATTTGCAATTAGCCTGTGATTTTCAAAAACGACGTCGTTGTTTGACTGCCGATGTAAAAAATGTTTTTGGAACAAATAATTGTAGGCTACTTTTGTTACTGTGGCCGGATTTGCAATTTTTACCATTTTTAACGGTGATAGCAAATGTTGAAACGTTAAAGACTTTAAATCGTTCAAATTAACAGTATAAATAACCAGTTTCTGCAGCGCATATGGCATTAGATTGACGTCGTTGAAAATGATGCCAACCTTGGGAAAAACCAGAAAAAAAATTTAAAAAAATTTTTTTTGATAGACATGGCCTGGCTTACGTTGCTGAACAACAACAGGTTGCTGTGGATGTGGTGGCGGTACCGACATGTCTGTAGCTTGCTTGGCATATATTTCACTTCTGTACACAAAAATACATACGGTGAAATAATTTTTTTAAAAACGTTAAAATGTTTATCACATCTATTACATTTATGAAGTGATATAAGACACTGACGTCAGCGGCGTCGTGGGTTGAAAAAGTAGTCGGGGCATATAGTTGCAATTTTCAGACAGACACTTACTACAAATTTTTGACAAGATGCTCAAAATTTCAATCTGGACCCTACACAAATGATAAATTTACCTAAAGTCAAGATTTTTAGGCTCAGGTCTTGCACTTTTGGACAAAAATTTTGTGACAAAATGAAGATTTTTCGACAATTTTCCGATAGCCAAAATTTTTAAGAAAGAGGAGTAATTGCCCCCTGCCTCCCCTTTCTGCCAGTCCGCCACTGACTGATGTTGATCCTTATTGCGCGTTCGACTTTTGCACACACCTGCATCGCGCCGCGAACGTTTGCTAAGTACCGCCCGCGGAAACGACGGCATTATTGTTTTTTTTTGCATCGTCGTTGAGTCTTTACGCGCGACAGCAGAATGCTTCGCGCGTTTTAGCCATAGTCTAGGCGTCTGTCCGTCCTTCTGTCAGTCTGTCACACTCGTGATCTGTAGCAAAACGGTGCAAGCGATCACGAGATTTTTTTACTATGGACTGCCCCAAGAACTGTAGTTTTTTGTGACGAAATTTCATGTTCTTGTGTGAGGGGGTTCCCATCGAAAGAAAGCGTCAAAGAGGGGTACCCCCTCTAAAAAGACGTTATTTTGCCGCTGTTGGCTCGTATAGTGTAAAAACGGCAGATAGGTACAGACATATTGATTATCATAACAAGCACTGGTCACGGGCTTTTTAGTTTTATTAACATCCATGACTTTGAACGATCTTGAGCTTCCAGAAGTGAGTTTTTAGCGAATTTTTCGCAATTTATAGCTGCAGCGCACATTTCAAAAGTGAATTGTGCCAAAATGGCTGGAGAAGTGGAGATAGACCAATACAACGTGCATATAAATTTTTTTGCATCAAACGTAAATTTTAGTATTCTCAAGTCCCGACTTTTTAGATTCAAGAACGCCTGCGTACGCAAGCATCAAAGAGGGGTACCCCGCTAAAAGTGGTTATTTTATCGATATTGGCTCGTCTAGCGTGCATGAAAACAGTTGCCGATAGACATAGAGAATGCTGGTTATCATAACAAATACTGGTGACGAGCTTTTCTGGAATATGTACCTCGATGACCTTGAACGATCTTGAGCCCTCAAAATAATGAAGTTTAGTGAATTTTTCGCGATTTCACGCTGCGACATACATTTTAAAAGTGAATTGCGCCGAAATGGCTGGAGATAGACCAAGGGAACCTGTGTATGTAATTTTCAGCATCAAACGTAGGTTTTAGTTGTTTAAGTCCAGGCCACGTAAGTTCAAGGAGGTTTGCGCACACGAGCATCAAAGAGGGGTACCCCTCTAAAAAGTAGTTATTTTATTGACATTGATTCGTCTAACGTGAAAACAGTTGCAGATAGGCATAGATATGCTGCACAAGTACTGGTGACGAGCTTTTTATCTTTATTAACATCGATGACCTTGAATAACCTTGAACCTACAAAATAAGGTGTTTTAGTGTTTTTGTTACGATTTTTGGCTGCGGTGCACACGTCAAGGGAAAATTTCGACGAAATGCCTGGAGATAGACCCAAGATAATGTGCGAACAGGCTGTCGCGCGTCTCATGAGCTTTGCTCATATTACTTGTTTTTGTTAACACGATAACTCATAAACCGCTACATGTAGCTTGATGAAATTTTGCGCGAACATATATCTTGACAACTTCTTAAAGCCTATTTAACGTCAGTTGTAAGTCACAGGTCCAGGTCACATGGCTTTTTTGCGTTCGTGATATTGCGGCTGCCGGCGGGTAGTACTTAGCCTCTACCAAGGATTAACATTTTTTTTGTTCCAACATAATTATTTTACACAGCTGCATGGTTTGATTAGTTATGTACTCGAATCGATTTTAGTCGGCCTCTTCACAACTAAGTAATGATCGTTAATAGGGTGTTTACACGATCCAGCAAACGTCCAGCATTAGCACGTGTATTTTGAATACATTTGCTGGTAGTTTGCTGGACGTTTGCTGGATCGTGTAAACACCCTTCAAATTTGTGTTCGATTTTACTTGCAGTTATTAGTGGAAATTCTGTTGTTTACTGTCCGCTCTTATTGTCAGATACGCACTGTACTAAATGACGACATTTTTTGGCGCAGGACGAGTAAGCTACACTATTAAATGTGTACGATTGACGGCTATGCGATATGCAGTACACAACGCATTACGAAGGTAGAGGGCGAAGATCTAAGCCAATATACAAAGCGAATTCCACGGTTATATGGGAGGTCTCTGGTAAACAAAAAGTAAACTTTCCGAGACATTTTCTAAAACTATTAAAAAAAGAAAATTCACGAGATTTTCCAACAAAACTTCTTGCAAATAACAGCCATTTAGGCCTACATGCTATGCCTATGTTGAGTTTTCGAGCATTAACAATCGCTATTAAAAATTAGCAAAGTAATCTTCAAGAGCCTTTAGTTGCTGCATGAAATTAGTCACAGTACTGTTTATTACCTGGCTTCTGTTGTCGGTATTATTACGCATAGTCTAGTCGAGCTTTGGCCGTTCGCGCTAGACGAGATAGTTGGTAGACAGAAAATTAACGATGACGTATCATCGGTTACCATGACGACATTCGCAGTTGGTGATAACGCCAGTAGCAGAATCATGGGTCATTAAACAAGCACCAAGCACAAAAACAAAGATAAAAAGCCTAGGTTTTTAAAAACAGGTTTTAGGTTTTTAAGTTATTGGATTTTTAATGTGTTCAACAGTTTTTTTAAACTTTCTAAAAAATTAAAATTACGTGGTGTACAAAGAAGACGGGGCACAAATTTCAAGACCCAAGAAAAACATTTTTTACATTATTGTCCATGTCACGTTGTTGTTTTTAAGTAAATAACGTTTCGTCACAACTCAAACGATTAAGATACAAAATTAAAATTAAATATTACAAATTGCACAACAGGTTAAAAATTAAAAAAAAAAACAAAAAAAAATTGAAAGTTGATCATGAAAGATTACCAAAATGTTTTCCAACATTAGTAATCACTAAGTTACATGCATTTAAATCTTCGTAAATAAAAACGTCAGAGAAAACAACCTGACGTGCGTCATGCAATAGAAAAAAAAGGGTCAATTACGAGTACACGTCGTAGTTACAACTACTGCTGCTGAGTTTGCGTGTTGAGCAGTCAACGATTACTTTCTTTGACCATCATCAGTACGCTGTCGTCAAAAATGAAAGGTTTATATGCCTGTACTGTAGTACTTCTGATCCCATCTTCTACCAAATGAGCAAAGAAAACAACATTATTTTGCATTAGCATCGATCAAGTACAATGTATCAGCAAAGGTAGGCGTAGTGCTTTTGCTATTCAATAATTTTGATCAGTGGACACTCAGCAGTTTCTAAAAAAATTGGTAATAATAAAATATATCATCACCTCAGTTTTTGTCAGTTTACATACCGTAATACTATATCCAGTAAAAAGTGCATACAAGTTTTACACGCAGAATACATAGGCCTGACAAGAGAATATTACAAGTACTGTATATAGCCCAATAGCTCCAACAATGATGTTGAGTGACTTTTGATACTCAAAATACTGGTCGTATTTTTAGCATGGGTGTACGATAAAAGTAGGCTGGTTTAATTTTCGGATTAGCCTGTGCATCTTAAACATGGTCGAAATGATTCAAAACATAAGTCTATACACACGATAAAATCAATATTCAGTAACAAGACCGCAACGCAATTTACGCAAAGTGAAAATCCATTCTCGATTACAATAAGGTTACGAAAAACCACACTGCATTGTATGCAATCTAATCGACGCAACATCGTTAATGTATGTGGTGACCGTGATTTGCTTTGCAAACAGGTTCAACGTCAATAGAATAAATTTCTGTCAACACGCCCCTTATGTTGGGGCGGCGCGGCGCAGTTTCTGGTTATTGCAAAATATACAAGCTAGGCCAAAAAAGTAACACCCTTTTGGTATTTGAGTTTCTTCTGTTGATAGATCGATAATTGCACTTTATTTACTCGTGTAGCATTTTCTTCGTTTGCCGACGTAAACTCTGTTTCTAGGCCTATGCAAAAAATGTAATTTCGTCTCGCGAGTCGCGATGATTGGATTAAGTAAGGTATGACAAATGCTGTTTGACTCGCAATCTACGTTGGATTACGAAAAAAAGTTACGTTTTCCATGTTGTTATGTAATAAATTAGACGTGCGCATTTTAGCTATGAATAATTAACAAATGTTCTTCCCGAGTTTATCGGTGAAAGAATTTTGAAAATCGTTCACATTTTGGTAGATATAGGCTAATGATCAGGGGCGGCGGCGGGCAGGGGGTCTAGGGGTCCGGACCCCCATCTTCCCGCAGAACGACCCAAAAGATTCGCGCAAATTCGAGCTTTTTTGGATGGGTGAACGGCGGGGGGAAGGGTAGCGGCGGTAAATCGACAATCACTCGACCTAGACCCCAGCTCTGAAAATCTGGCGCCGCCCCTGATAATAATAAATAATAATGCAAGACTTCGTTTTATTGGAAAACGGTGCAAATATCCGGCGTTCTGCAGTTTTATATGGCATTTTATTGACCTACGGTGGAGAAAAGTCGCCTGAAAATGCAGGACTGGGCAAGAAAGAGTATCACTTTTTGGTAAAATAAGCGATCAATCAGGCGTTCGACAAATGTGTGAGCACGGATGATGTATAGTAGAGACTGTGTAGCAAGTAGACCTATATACAGGGTGGGCCAAAAAACCGGACCTGTTTGAGCGTTGATAACTCAGCGATGGTTAGTGGCAGAGAGTTTCAGAATGATGTAAAGAATAAACGACCTACTTGCATAGTGAAGCATTTAAATATTCTTTGCCTGATTTACACAAATATGCTCCACCCCTTAAATCATGCTAAATTGGCAGTAACACACGAATTCAAGTTAACTTACATTTAGCATACAGTGAAATATCAACAATCATTAACACATACGTTAAGTTTAGATGAAATTCGACATAGGCAGTTGCCCAGTTTTTGCATTCATAACCGTCATCAGTCTTTTTTAGGCAGCTGATCGATCGCTGGAGTCAATGTGTTCAAGATCAGCAGAGTCCAGCATTCGATTAGCACACGTTTTAGCTGGTTAGTTACTAAAATTTTGTGACCGTGCTATCTGTTGCAATGCCCCCACACTAAATAATTCACAAAATTTAAATCTGGACTTTTTGGCAATGAGTTTTTTTGAGTTCAATAACTCGGGCACATGGGAGTGCAGGCATATACCTAATTTCAAGGGTAATAAAGACTTATGCAAATTAGGCAAAGAATCTTTAAATGATTTGTATGCAAGTTCGGCCCTTTTTCTCTACACCATTCTAAAACTTTTGACATATCACATGCCTTTCTACGGGTAACCATCGCTGAGTTATCAACGCTCAAACAGGTCCGGGTTTTTTGGTCCACCCTGTACAGTACTAGCTCAGAGTCTGATGTCGTTGGGCCGGTCAGTTCTGTCTAGAGACGACGGTGATAGCCGACGACCGCGCCACAGCTGGGACACGAATGCACGACATCCTTGCAGTCGTCAATGCAGCATGGAATGCACGCACAGGGCCAGCAGCTGAAACATTGTAGCACACAGTAGGCTACACAAACAGCTCATGACGGTGAATGATAATTACGAGGGCCGGGCAAAAAGTTTTGAGCCCGAACATATTAGACTACAATTTTTTTCACAATCTATAATATCAGTGAAACGCGTGAATTCTTCACCGACTCCTATGAGTTTGCTGCGGATATGGCATCATCGTAATTTATGACGTCACAAGGCATTAAATGGAAACGATTCGAAGCGTCAACGAAAAAGTCTCGAGTCATTCATCATCGTGAACAGCGGCCACCACAATAATCAGATTATCGATTTCAAAACAAAATAATAATAGTCACTGGGAATTTGTTCATTACTTTTTGCAGAGTGGTCTTGGTGTACGAAAATATACTCATGAACAGCCGGCTAGGTATACAACTTTATTCGTCAAATGACAGCCATGAAAAAAAACATAACTAATAACGATAAATAATAATAATAAAGAAAATAATAATAATAACAAAATAGTACAGTTCATTAAATGTCTATTTCACAACAAGCATGGGCCTATTTTCTACTAACCGAGATTGATTTTGTAATAGTAGACGTAGGACTGGACTGCAGTGCCAAATTTTGGAGAGGGTGCACGGGGCTTGCTTCCAGCCCTTTGCTCATCAAGGGCCCCATGCAACAGAATGGATATCTTGAATAGTCCTTTATCAACAAAACTGATATAATTAACAGTTAAATTTTTAATAGTTTTTCCGATACTGTCAAATACTGACATAACGTCGTAATTTGCTGAAATGCTGTAATTTGCGGTTACCACAGATTAGGCTACCACAAAGTCACAAATGCAAATAAGACATTTGTAAATGTATTTGTCAAAGCTTTCACAAAATCGCATGCCACGGAGCCCCAGTTTGGTGAATCCACCTACAGACTGAAAAAAGTTTCATGCAACTACCAGCCTGATTCAAATGCTGCTTGCGTTAGTGCTCCAAATTGTTTCAGCTTAATGCTCTATGACATCATAAATTACAATGACATCACTTTCACAACCTGCTCACACGAATACGCAAAGAAGGTATTCTTTTATTGATATACAGACAATAAAAAGTTTTGGTGTAATACATTGAGGCTCAAAATTTTTTTTTTGATCGACCGCCGTATTTTCATGAAGTCAATATTGACTCAAGTGCTCTTATTTGCGGCTAATGCAAATTTAGGTTATCGCATATTCTCACATGCAAATAAAAAATTTACAAACCTATTTGTTAGGGCTTTCACAAAATCAGATGCCACGGGGCTCTGCTTTGGTAAACCCAACTACATACCGAAAAATTGTTATGAAACAGCGAACCTGATTTTCCGCTTTTTGTGCTAGCACTCCAAATCGTTTTGATTAAAGCTCTGTGACGTCATAAATTACAGCAACGTCACATTTCCAACACGCCCACACGAGTACACAAGAAAGGCGTGTTTTACCGATGTATAAACAATAACAAAATTTTGGTCTAATATATCGAGGCTCAAAACTTTTTGCCCGCCCCTCGTACTAGTTCGAACATTAATGTCGTGGCAATGGCGGCAGGGGGAACCCCCAAATTTTGGGCTGTGGGAAAAATTGTCGAAAAACATTCTTTTTGTCAAAAATTTGTTTTCGTCCAAAATGCACAATTTGCAGCTAAAAATCGCCCATTTGGCGAAATTTTGAACATAAAGTTGAAATTTTGAGCACCCGTAATCTTTTCTGTCGGAAAATTTCGATTTTCTTCCCCGCTACTTTTAACCCAAGACTCCGCCATTTGCCACGAACGCACTATGACTTCTTGTTCTAATGCGCATAAAATGTGGCGCGTACAACAGGCACACCGCGCGATGCACTAGCCCTATCCCATAGGCCTATCCGTGGTCTTGCAGTGTAAACTTGCGTCTGGCTGAGAGCTAAGCAAACGGAGATCAGTGCCCCCCATGGGACTTATGGTTCGAAAAAACTTTACGCTTTTATTTATTTATCTGCTTACTCATATAAATGCATCATTGGCCAAGAACCAAAAACACACAAATTTTTACTACTCGAAACAGCAAACATAAAATAGGCCTACAGTATATGCCTATACACACACAAAAACAGCACTGTACAAAAAACTATAGCTAAATAAAAACCGGATAAAACCACATTGACTTACTTAGCTTACTTAGGCCTACTACACGCAAAATACACCGTGTCAGGTAAAAAAAGTAAAACCCTGGCATTGTACAATAAAAATGTCAAATCCAAACAAATTCGAATAACATTTTGTACATTTAATTTTTAATAAATTGCTAAAGCGAGCGCCAAATTTCGTTAAAAATATTATTTCTTAGCGGAGTTATTAATTGTTGAATATCGATAACAAATATCTCCGTTACCAGTATGGCGTTATATAAATTTCTTCGCATATTTGCGTAATTCCAACAAACAACGTCTGATTCTGGCAAAATTCTACGTGAGCAATGCCAATGCGCCGTCTATTAGCAATTAACATGCCAAATTTCAGTTAAACCTCGCAACGCAAACAATAGTTACAGCGGCTTTTGCGAGGTCATCCCAAAACGTGAGGTGTCGACCTTCCGCAAAGTTTGTTTAATCCTGACAGTGTTCACGGCTTACTGGGAAATTCCGCGATAAATCTTTTAGCACCATATTCTTTCTCTTGTCACAACAGTTTAATTAAAGCAGGATCGTTTGCAGAAGATACCACTTTGTTATTGTTTACGTATTCTTTACGTTGATTGCGTCAACAAACGTCACTTCCGATCGAGCGACTGCAGTATAGCGTAGGGGCCTACCTAACGCCATATTGGTAACGGAGATATTCTGTTAACGATATTCAACAATTAATAACTCCTGTAAGAATTAATATTTTTCAACGAAAGTTGGTGCTTGCTTCAGCAATTTATTGGTGATTGGGTGCGCGAAATTTTATTCAGATTCATTTGGATTTGACATTTCCGTTTGTGCAATGTCAGAGGATTTACTTTTTTTACCAGATACAGTGTAGGTCAGTGTTTTTCAACCGGGGTTCCGCGGAACCCC
>Ga0056128_1001765_pt1 | contig 24860 bp, 12 predicted proteins | sample WorMetLIZISLAND2_FD_71113 | JGI IMG/M metagenome (GOLD analysis project Ga0056128, IMG submission 71113) | Marine gutless worms symbiont microbial communities from Max Planck institute for Marine Microbiology, Germany - Olavius geniculatus... ... | reverse complement strand
GATGCTATTGTTTACCGTAAGTCTAAAGGCATTGATTGTGTGCCTTTACGCTTGTTTTACGAGGAGTATTTTGAACTTTGAATTCCGCGATCTGTAAAAATTCAATCCGGTGTTCGTCCTGAATTAGGCTATAGGCTAATTAGGACGAAGTTTTTGTCTAGGCTTCAGCCAAGGTAGAGGGTGGAATATCCTTTCCCTCACTTCTCTCCCTTTTCCTCCCCTTTCTCCCTCTCCCTCCTTCTCGTCTCTTTAATTCCTTCCTCATCTTTTCCTTTCTCTTTTCCCTCTCCTCTTCCCTTCGAAGTAGGACCTTTTAAACTCAGCAAAGAGGTCTGGGGGAACGCTGTGAAATCGAATTTGGTGCCCCCCCCAGTAACGACAGAGCTACCGCTGCTTAGGGAGATCTTCCATTTTAGCAACTATTATCCAGTAATCCATGCACTGCTACACTGCTGCACTGCTGTCACCAGTGGCTTCTATCCTCCCAAATCAGGAATCAAAATCAGGTGCAACTTTCCCCCCCCCAGTTTTGTGGCTGAGGTCCCCCTCTGATGTTTTACTCAAGCTTTCCCCTCCATTTTGGGCTTTTTTCCTTTCTAGGGAGAAAGTTTTGTTAAGGGTGTAGTTTGCCCAGTGAAAAATAGGGGTGAAGTAAAAATAGGAGGGCAGAGTTTTTTTGTTAAAGGTGCAGATTGAAAAATAGGGGGAAATAAAAAAATAGGGGAAGTTTTGATCTACAACCTTATCAAAATTCCCCCCCCCCCATTTTCACTGGGCGCAAGCTGCGCCCACTAGGTATAGGGACAGAAGCCACTGGCTATCATCACAGTCAGCGGCGTAGCCAAGGTCGAGCTTGAGGACGCTCGCAGGCCCCCTAATCATATCCAGACAAGACAAGCACACGTTTAAACTGAACGATAATTAGCCAGATGATTCGCAGAAGAACGTTTTCAAAAAAAAAGAATAGAATTGTTGCCCTCAAATCACATATTTTAAAGATATAATGCACTAGGCCTATAATTTGCATGTATTGTGGCTAAACGTTACATTGCAAGAAGTCGGCGATGGTACATTAGATAGGGCGATGGCAGATTCCTATAGGCTGTCAATAGTAACCATGTCTCTATCTGCAGCGGTTTGGCTGCAATTTTAAAGGCAAAGCTGTTGCCTGCAGCCGTCACCCATGTGCACTGAATTGCCACGTCGTATCCTAGTATTTGTTTTAAAATTCGATATAGCAATGTCACCATAGCGTGTATGGGACTGCAGTCACTCTGGAAAATCGCTTTCTTTCCACAACTCAAAGTCGGATGGTGGCCTTGGGATATAGGCGGTATGGTCGGCGTACCCCAGCAACAGCTGGGATTCTTGTTTTCTTAGATGCAAGTTGCATTCATGTACGCCTACAGGTACATGGTAAGATGGACGCTATTAAGGGAAACTCGGTTTGTACTTCTTACAAGAATCAAATAAGTTAGTAAGCACAAAAGTTTGTAATTTTGTTATCATTTGGTAAAAAATACAAATAAACTCACAAATGGTTGTTGCAAAACCAACAGTATTAAAGCACCGAAGATTAAGATCTGTTGCTGCTATATAGTGCTAATAAATTAATTTAGGCTGACTAAATAATGGCATGCTGATGTCAGTGATTATTCATCAACGAGAAAATGAAGAGTAAAAACGGCAGAGAGAAAAATTTTATGGAGATACAATGATATAAGTAGTCAATTTAATTAGCAGATGCACCAGCATAATATCCATGGATATATCCACAAAATTGCATGGATATATCCACACATGGATATGTCCATCGAGTCATTCCTGTGCGTTCGTGGGTAAACTGCAAGGAATCTATGGCTGACCAATCGCGTGCCGCCTCACACGCTTTCTCGCACTATACCCTCTTTGCACCTTGCACCTCGCACTTTACCCGACCCCATGGAAACATCACGGCTGGCGACCCACTGTACAAGTAAACCAATGGGACGAGTAATTAGGAGTAAGCGGTGTCCAGAAGCAGGCAGGAAATAAAGCAATCCTGTCGACAAACTATTTAGAAGATATTCCAAGACCCAAGAAGATTCATAGGCCATCCAGTTTGGTAACTGAAGGGGCGCCGGACTAAAGTTGGATACCCCAATTTAAGCAAGTTAACCCATTACTGCATGACTTCATTTTTTGATGTAGCATCAAACTAGGTGTCCCATTTTTGGGATGCTATGCATGAATGGGTTAAACAGATAAAATGACACAACACCATTATTTCGTAGACTGACCTCTAGTGTACATATATAGCAGGTGGCGGTATACAATAGTGGCTCGCAGCACGGGGGACGCCTCGTGTATGTGACTGCACGCTTTTTCGTAGCCGGGGAACCGGAGCTTCAGGAAGGTGGCGGGCTTGGTCAGGCCAAGACTGTAATGGTCTAAAGGTGCCTATGGCACCAAAGCCCCGATGCATGACTTATTTTTTGATGTAGCGTCAAACTAAGTGTCCCATTTTTGCAGTGCTATGCATGAATGAGTTAATGTACCTCAGCAGACTCAGAATGGATATTAACGATCAAATTTAATCTTTAAAGTAAGAACCGTTTGTTTAGTTTTAAATTATTCACTTTCGTTAACTTTCAAAACTTTGTTGAAATAACTTAATCTGGTAGGTGATAGACATTTTTGTTTGCACAGTGCTGTAATGGGTTATTGCGTAGACAAATGTCGCCACACAAAGCGAGCGTCATACCCTAATGTGGTGGTAATCGTAGAGCACTATTACAGTCAGTGACGGATCTAGGCTTCAGCAGATGCTCTCTCTTCCTTCCCTCCTCTCCCGTCGATCCTGCAGTTCTCTGAGTGAACTTGTGAAGCCATATATACACGGCACCGTTTGATGCCGTTGACATCTTCAGCATAAGACAACTTTACATTCATTCACAGCCGATCTGCTATTCAGCACACAGTAGCTATACAGCATTCTCGTCTTCTTCATTCCGCGTTGCTGCTGCCTTTTCTGGAACTAACTCTCTGCAAGCACTAGAGAGCTAGCTGCTAATACTTTAAGCATTTTAAACCTAGGCTTAAAGCAACAATTCATCGCAGCCTATGGCACCTAGGACAGGTCGGCGCCAACTGAGTGTTTCTAAAATTTGCATTTTACAAATTTTAAGAATTTAATAAATCGTCCCCATATTTACAAATTTTATAACGGTCCACATTCTCTTCAGATTCAAAATAACTAGATTAGGGGTAAACCGTGGAAAAACATAAGACAACTTATAGGCCTAGATAAGTTGTTTACTGCCACATTAGTGTATTCTGTCGTATAGTGCGGCGACATTTGTCTCCGCAACAGATTTAGCCTTTTTGTTTACAGTCTACATAAAATATATAAATGGTTCCTAGAGAAGGACTGATCACTAGTTTTTTTCCTTACCTGAATACTTTTCCTGAATACTAAAGCTAGCCCTAACCCCAAGCCTGACCCTAACCCTAACTCTAACCTTAACTCGAAACGTTTTTATTGACATTAACAACTGACTGACCCTACGTTACATTCAGTGCACGTGATTGCTTGTGTTTGTTTACATGTGTTGACTGACATGTTTATAAAATTGTAAAATTATGGAATTGACATTGAAATGTGTGTTGTTGTTGATTAGTGATTTAATGACTAAAAAACATGCCTAAAATAGTTATCAGAAGTTAACCGAAGTAAATTTACAACGATTATTTTCGTTTATTTGATCGCTGATATATGTTTGTTTTACGATTATATATATATAGCGAAAATCGTTAATTTTTTTGTAATTACCGAATTGTTCTTGCAAAAAACATCAGAAAATACGAAAACACATTTTCACAAGTCTGCTGAGTTACGTTAACTTGCTGAAATTGAGGTATCCTACTTTAGTCCGACACCACAGAAGGTATCATAGCTGCCAAGGTTCGGAAGTCAAAATGCGTGAGATCGATTGTCGATTCTTCTCCCTCCCTCCTTTTATCTCTTTTCTCCTCTCCTTTTTTCTCTTTTTTTCTTTTTTTGCCTATCTTTTTTAAAGTTTACATGTTTGGGAAACTCTGTAATTCAGCTCTCCAAGCGGGGTCTGGGCCGTCAAGGCATCTTTGAGCATTTTAAGCTCCGAAGTTGCAACTAAGGAAAACAGTTTTTGGTCGTTGCTGTAGAAAGTATATGCAACAAACAAAACAAGTAATTTGAGCAAAGCTCACGTGATGCACGATAGCAGCGGTCTTGCTACCCGGGCAATAGTGTGCAGCATGCAATAAAGTAATAACGCATTTTGAAAGAGTACCCAAATTTGAGGCCTGCGTACGGAAGACTCCTTGTATTTAAAAAGTCAAACTTTGGATTGCTAAAAATGGATGTTCTATGCTAAAGATTTCATAGGTCTACACAGGTTGTCCAGGTTTATCTCCAGCCATTTCGGTGCAATTCACTCTTGAAATATGCACCACAGTCGAAAGTTGCCAAAAAACACTAATATCTGTTATTGTTCAAGGTCATTAAAGGTCATTGATGTTAACACGATTCTAAAGCTTGTCAATAGTGCTTGTTATGATAAGCAGCATGTCTGTGCCTATCTGCAACTGTTTTCACGCTAGTCGAGCTAATAGCGGTAAAATAAACACTTTTTAAAGGGTGCCTGTTTTTGATGCCAGCCTGCGCAGGTCTTCTTGAACCTGAATGGTCAAGACTTGAATTTCTACAATCTGTGTTTAATGCAAAAAATTTCATATGCAGGTTCTCTTGGTCTGTCTCCAGCCATTTCGTCGCAATTCACTTTTAAAATGTGTGCTGCAGCCAAAAATAGCGAAAAATTCACTAAAAGCCTTTTTTGGGGTTCAAGATTGCTCAAAGTCGTCAATGTTAATAAATGTAAAAAGCCAGATGCCAGTGTTTGTTATGATAAGCAGCATGTATGTATCTATCAGCAGTCATTTTCACGCTACACGAGCCAATAGCAGTAAAAAAAACCACAGTGAAGATTTGATGATCATAGCATACACTATTTTGATACAGATCATGAGTGTGACGGACAGGTGTATGCCTAGGCCATGGCTAAGAAGCACGAAGCATTTTGCTGTCACGCTTAAAAGTGAAATGCGTGGGATAAAACTTTAGCGGGCGGAGAAGCGTGAGTTAACTGAAAATGTGTGAGACTCAGGGGGGGTGAGATGCATCAGACTTGGCAGGGCTGATGTATGCGTATGGTGTTTCAATGTGGTATTTCGATTTCTCTTAGAAGTTTGATATATTTGAAGCTGCCAACTATTTTGTCACCATGAGCTTGTCATGAAACTGAGTTTTGGATTTAAAGTAGTCTTGCTTTGCGCTTTATGCAAACTCATGCATGGTAGTCATTATTAAAATAATGTGTTTTCAGATTAAGAGCAGTATCATTGCCGGTGAAGTAGCACAAGATGAGTGTGCAGTCGTGGTCGACACCCACTGACCCAGCGGAGGAATGTCGGAAAGCATGTGAAGAGGCGACAGCCATGGTGCAACAGTTGGGCTGGTCTGAACTACAGAACCTTGTTGACGACAGCGAGGCTTTTATTCGTCTCATTTCTGACTTGGACAGGGTGATTAATTCCCATCATTCTTTGACATTCATAATTTATAATACTATTTGCAGGGTTATCACTCACCTAGCAAACCTGGATAAGTCAGAGAATTCCAAAGTGGTGGTCACAGAAAAGTCAGTGAAAATGAAAAAAGTCGGAAAAGTATTGGAAAATTGGGGAAAAAAGATTAATGAAAGTATAAACATTAGGCATCATCGCACTTTACAGTCTTTATTTCACATTTTCTTTTCAAAAAAATTTTGCTTGCTACGCTTTTGTGTCATTCTGCAGCTGTTACAGTGGCAGCCACAGTTCACAAGTGATGAATCCTGAAAGCACACCCGCTAACTGGCCTGTTTTTAATTAATATGGAGCAACAGCTGTTGATGATAGTGTCAAACAGTATATTGATGAATTTTTGCTTGTACCTATTGGAAAAGTAAGGGAAAAGTCAGAATTTTATCTGGTTCGGAAAGTGGTCTCCCTGTACGTGGCTACCTGCTACTATTTTCCTTAAGGTGTTTCAGTTTTTGTGAATTTTTGTTTTGTAATTTTGTACTCTTGTGTGACAGTTGTGGCCAGGGTTCTTACAGGTCGGGAAAAACTGGAAAAAGTCAGGGAATTTGTGTGGTCAGGGAAAGGTCAGGGAAAAATATTATTTTTGAAAAGCCAGGCAGACTGCAGATATCTGTGATTTTTTTGTGTCTCCAAGTATTAAAATGCAGGCAAATTTGTGCCTTCCATTGAACATCTAAAGGCTAGAAGTGTTTCAGCTTCAGGGGGCTTTGCCCCTCTGACCCCCCAACCAGGGTCTCTGTCGCTTGCATACTGCTTTATTAATACTGTTTCATTAGTTATGATGTAGTGTACCATTTCTGAGATTTGTCTGATAGGGTTATTGTTTTGATAAGGTCAGGGAAATTGTCATTTCTTGACTGGAAAAGTCAGGGTTAAGTCAGGGAATTTTGCTACAGAAGACCCGTAGGAACCCTGTGCGACTTATTACTCTCGCCAAGGAGGTTGTCTGATGCTTACCATTTTTATATGTTTTTTTATTTGCTAGCAGTATTACATAAAGTTACTGACAGATTTGGCTGAAATTTTCATGGAGGGTAAGACATGGTCCGACTTTGAGGTGATTAGATATTGGTGGTGATCTAGATAAGCCTCTGGATACAGGATAGGATTTTAACCTTGACCACTACCAGATATTGTGAGCATCTGCCAGATATGCATCGGTGCTGCCATCTAGTGAGCGCAACAGAAAAAATTGCCGTAATGTTAGCAGAGGTTTGCACTCTCGGAGTTCTACTAGTTATAGCTGTTATTGACATGTGGATCGATAGGTGAAGAACTTGTCGAAGGACAAGGATGGTCTGCTGGTGAGCAATGCGAGTCTAGCTGAGTACAATCTGTCACTGGAGCCAAAGCTCATCTCAGCCAGACAGCAACTTGCTGATGTCTACACTAAAGCCGTGGAGCTACAGAAAGAGCACGAGCGCAACATGATGCGCCTCGGTCTGTGCATCTGCTTGTCATGGGCTGAGTGGCCAAACATCGTATCAGCAGTTTTCTGTCTCTTGACTAAATAATAGGGTTAGAACGATACCAAAGAAGCTACCCAATACTCAATACCCAATATTATTGGGACATACTGATACCAATACCCAATACCAATACCGATACCCGTCGGATCATCAGTTTTCCGCTACATGCTGCCGCATTGTCAGGGCTAGACAAGTGTGCTGTTGTGCACACTGTGTTAATCTAATGAGTAATGTAATCTGTTTGCGTTGTTTTGCTCTCTCTGTCCATTGCCTCTCAGCCTATACGTGCTGCGGTGTACGCTGTGCCAGGAGTAAGACAGCCGTATTTGATCCTCACTGCCATATACAGTACTAGACTTCATTATATTCTACCTATTAAAATTTCCATGCAGTGCCCGGTCAATTAAGTGTGAACAAACATTAATACCGTGGGAAAGTGTTAACACTGGCTGAAGGCTCCACGTGACCACCCACACACACTGTGGCAGCATGCCTTGCCCTCCCTTCCCCCTCTATCCCACACTCAGTGGACAGACACCAGTGACCCATTGTGTGTGGTATTACAATGATTCATATACTTCTGTTATGTCTCTTGTGCAAAGTTTTATGTACATAGGCTAATAGGCCTACAGTACCATCGATTGTGCTGGAATTACTGACTGACTGATAAAAATGTAAGTACATAAATAAAACGTTCGTTTATATAGTGCACAACATTAAAAATTAACCTCTAATGCAACAACTAAAACCAGCAGTTTTTGTACTATAGTTAAATCTACCATGACACTTATTCATTACCACACGTCATTCGTCTAATAGCAATTTACTCTAATGTCTTCTCCATGCAGCAGCGGTGATATAATCACAACAGCCATCAACCAGGAGCTTTGAAAGCCGTGTAATGAGATATATAAACTGTCACACAATCGCGTGTGCTTCCTGGCACCAGTAACCTTTACTGCAGTGCACTGGTAACAGGAGAAACCACCAGGCACGGATGGCGGGCTGGCGACGTCACCCACCGCGAGCTAGAGCTATATGTCCCGTTACTGAAATTAGGCCTAGAGTGTGAGACGGCGTGCCGTGGAAAGGGGATACCCGGTAATCCTTTCAATCTGTCATAAATACTGACTGTTCTACAGGTGTGCTTCTCCCCTCTTGCGCCACTCTTCCTGCCACCGTTGTTTGCTAGCAGATAATTAACATGTATAGTGGTTACTGCCCGCTGCCAACTGCTGTTTGATCGCGGCTTAGACAGCAGACAGCGGCAGGCGGCGACCACTTATAGTGTGTGCGCGGATATCGGTATTGGATTTTACGGTCAAAAAATATCCCCCAATACCCGATCCACCCCAGTATCGGCCAGTATTGGCCAGTACCCAATACCCCAATGCTAGTATTGTTCAAACCCTACTAAATAGTTCTTCAAAATGCTGCTTGAGTATTTGTCTCATTACAGAATTGAATATAGCAGGCAAATGTATACTGGTATTGTATTTATTAACAAATGATAAAAAAACATTATAAACACTGGAAAATTCGCATATAGAAAGTTTTTTTTATTTTCTCAAAGTGTCACCGATAGGATGTTTTGCGATTTTGTCCTCATTGTGGTCTCTGTACTCTGATGCTGTGAAATTGCACTTAAATTTATGTTAAAATCTGACTGAATGATTTGCATTGAAAAGCTGGCAGGCAAGTTGTTAGTTCTATATAGCTTCAACAGTTTTAAATTTTGGATTTATTTGGACGTTTTTCCTAACTGTAAGTAACTAAAAGGAATTGGCAGTTAAGAAAGTGTTAAAAGTAGTCTTAGTTTCCTCAGTATAGGCCACTGGCTGACATTGTGCACTCTAAATATGCACTTACTTCTAAGTTGTTGTTGTGGTTATTGTTGTCGTTGTGTTTCAAGTCAGTTGCTGTTAAGTCGTGATATTAAAAATGGGCTCACCAATCATGATAGATGGTAGCTAGTAGCGAACCAGCTTATTGGTAGTTTTTTTACAAGGGTCAAGAGATCTGCACGTGCATTTTGATAACTGTAATAATGCTAAGATTTTATGTGAGCTGCATATTATGCAATGCCAGTCTGTGAAGGCTTGTCTGGGCTCAGTTTATCTGACTAAGGGCGCGTTGCACCAACATCGTTCAACTTTGAACGCGGGTCAAATCTGAATTTGAACCTAGTTCAGCCATGAATTGCATTGCACCAGAGCGGTTCAAGCGTTGATCTCCGTTCAATTCTGAACTGCCCTCTGACCACCAAATTTTGATCTCGGTTCAACTCGCGGTTACGCATGCGCACTAAGCAATAAATATTTTCCGTGATACTATTGCTGCAAAAAATTGTCCGATTCAAGTTTTATCCTGTCCAAAAAACTTCCTCGTATCGAATTATAAGACTTTTAATGCAATTTAATGATGATCTGGATATGTTGGATTTTTTACTGTATTCGTTTTACGTTTTCTTTGTGTTCGATAAATAAAGTTCCAAGTTCCAATGCGGAGCAGGGCAGCCAGTGCCGCCCCGTAGGCTTAGGCCGCCATGTGGGCCCATCAGCCATCCCCAGAAAGTTCCCAGCAATTATACTGGGTACTGAAAGTCATGGCGGGAATAGCAAAGAGCACAACTACCCCGCCCACAAGACTACTCTATCCTATGGGGCTCTCCAAAGGATTTCACAGTCCCCACAGGAAACCACCTGGCAAGCTGCCCAACCCAACAGCAGACCAGCCACATGAGCAGTGCAGCCACTCATCCCCACCACGCCTCCGAACCAAATTGAGCAAATGAGAGCCATCACAGAGTTTCCAAGCCAGACAGGAAAAGCGTAGTCCCAAACTACAGTGCATTTGGTATCTAGTGGAATCCCAGTCTGACCCATTATCCCCGCAATAGCCTCTCCAATGCTCCACCCAACTCCGAGACATGACAGGAACAGTGAGGCCACCCAGCGCACACGACCAGTCCACAGGTCAGGTGGGCACCAACCAAGCAATGTCCCATGGGTGTCTGTTAGATCCTGTTAAGCCCAACTACTATAAGTCATGGCAGGAATAGCAAAAAGTGCAACTACCCCCACTCACTCGACTACATTGCCAGTCAGGTCACATTGCCCTGATCAAGCAAGTACTGTGGGGCTCACCAAAAGATTTATGGTCCCCTCAGCTAATCACCTGGCAGGCGACCCAACCTGTTCAGCAGACAAGCTGCATGAGCAGTGCAGCCAAACCACCCCCACCACGTCCCAGAGCCAAATGGGGCAAAGGAGATCCCATGCAGGATTTCCAAGCTCCACAGGAAAAACGTAGTCCCGAACTGCAGTGCATTTGGTATCTACTGGAAATCCTTGTCTGACTCATCATCTTCACAAGAGTCCCTCCAATGCCTCTCCCAACCCAAGACATGACAGAGACAGCAAAGCCACACAGCGCACACAAACAGTCTCCTATACACCGCAGTACCACCAGTGCGGGGACGATAAATTAACAAATAGATGAATAAATCACATTTTTTGGTGGCAATGTCTCGCTGCTACAGTAAACATACAATCAAATTCTAACCACATCAACAAAAACTCATTCGTATCGATTTCTAAGACGTTAAATTTAATTTTATTTGTGATCTACATATGTTACATTTGTGCTATATCTGTTTTCTGTGAACTTTTTGCTGGATAAATTAATTAATGGATAAATAATAGGCATTCTAGAGTGTTGATGCGCCATTGCTATGCCGTACCTATGGTAAACATATTATCTTGACAACGGACGTAGAATAATTAATGAATATCTTTTGGAACACAAAATGCGTATCTTCGGAACTTTATCAATGCAACTGTTGATGCGAAAATTGTGTAGTTACTTCAGGGAAACTAAAAATTCGAACAAATTACGGCCAATCTGTACTGGACTGTTTCGTAAACATTGCGTGACTTTGACATTGAAGTTGGCCCGTAGGCCGAGCGTGGTTGACCAATCAGCGTCGTCCACGGTATAACCACAGCCGTTCAACTGAACGGGATCAGCTGATCTGAGTTCAACTTGGTGCAACGTAATTCAGCGTGAACTTGGTTCAACTTTTGATCTAGGTTCAGCTCAACTGAGATCATGAACGACGTTGGTGCAACGCGCCCTAAAACCAAAAGGCTGTGCCGTTTGTTAACTCCACAGTACCAGCATTGATCTTGATGGCTTTACTGCTTATTCAAACATCAGCCATTTTCATATTGCTTTTGTGCAGCTGAATTGATCTATGCGTTATTTTTGTGAGAATAAGACGTGTGATGTATTTTATAGAGGACAAGTCGGCTGGTACATCTCCAGACACTTCACTTGCCCTGCTGCAGACAGAGTTGGCAAAAGTTGAAGAAGAGTCCGAGGTATTAACTTTTTCTCCATCATAATTTATGATCTTTTTTTTAGTTATTTTGCATTGTAATATTTAGAGCTAGTAATGACTAGACAAATTGTAGTGGTTTAAGGTTAAAAAAAATTAACGATTTATTGGTCATCAATTTTGAGTAAAGTTAACACTTGGTAATCGCCAAAGAAAGTGCATTTTCTTTTTTGGCAAATTTTTCAACTGTTGAGCTATATGCAGATGCACTGAGGCACAATTGAGTGTTTATAACCCAGTCTTGTAGGCAGACTAAAATGTTGACTTTTTTTAGGAAAATGGATGATTGAGATGATATCATATGCTCTTCATGATGTCATTATGTCTACTTTGTAATGTCTTATTGACATGACTTTAGTCAAAATTTTAACGATTAACATTTTGTCAGTTGTTAAAAAATTTTGTAATGATTAAACGTTTGGTTAATATTGTTAATTCCTGCAACTCTGGTAATTTTATCCAGCATTGTTTTAATGTGCAGTTGGATGATGATTTTTGAGCAGCAAAGCTACTACTACTTTCAGTTTCACTTTTTTTTATGCATGTACCTACTCGTCCTTTGGTGGCGTAACAGTGAGGATGTTGGACTTGCTATCAAAAGATCATGAGTTTGACACTTAGTTGGGTTGCTATCATGTGGTTACTCATCAGATGGATGACTGTCTGTAGACAGATAAATCGTTTCAGCGTATAACTTACTACTATGGTCAGCGAAGCCTTCCATTAGTCCTGCGAGTAGGTAAATTGAGTGCTGGTCTGCATAGCTGACCTTAAGCATTGTGTGATCCCATATGGCAGGTGACATTCTGTAGCTTTGCGATGGGTAGAATCGATATCTTTGATTAACTTTGAAAATATGATGCCTCTGGCCACTACGCTGGCGGAGGCACAAAAAAAGTCAGAGTGATTGTATGTGTGTCCATCCTGAACACACATTCTTTGCACGATATCTTGCGCATTTGTTGACGGAATTTGACTGATAGACTTCGGGTCAAGGATGAATGCGTAAAATTTTGTCGTCAAAAGGTCATGGTTGGGTCGAGTATGCCCCAAAATGCACTTTTTGGCCTTGTTAGCATGATATCTTGGTATTTGATGACAGAATTTGACCAAACTTTCACCACTAACGGACTTTGGGGCAAGGATCAAAGCATCAAATTTTGGAGTCAAAAGGTCATTGGTCAAGGTCACAGTGGTGTCAAGAATGTTGGCAGAGGCATAATAGTCATTGGAGTCGTATAGACCATCTAGTTATTCTTATTCTTATTTGCTGCATGAAAATTCATGTGTAGAAAGCGGTGGAGGAGTTTTCGTCAGGTCAGGTTGAAGACGTCGACAGTTTCATCAGTCACTACGTCGAGCTGCGCACACTGGTTCACACGCGCCGGGTCAAAGTCGATAAACTCACACAGCAACTGCGCGAACCACACGCTCGAAGAGATCACTCCGGCACCACCACAAGCTCTGCAGCCCCACCGTCAGTCCCATCACGACCGGCCCCCATTCCACACCAGCCTTATCCCACCTCATATCCACCTGCTCCGGTGGTCCCTGGAACCTCCGGTGGATTTTCCCAGACCGCACCGCCGTACCCGCCGATTCATGCGTCGTCGGCAAACGGCTGGGCACAGTACCCCAATGGCCCGATGCCGGTACCCTTCATGCAACAGTGAATCGAATCCGTGTTTCTAATTTCTTGAAGTTGTCTCCGTTGTTACGCTGTGGTTGACGTGAATGATTGGAGGAAGAACCGGTAGCATATTACGAGTGGAGTGTATTTGTTGCTGTGTTGATTGGCTGATGCCCTTTTGGTATTTAGATTTCCTCTCTTGTTGAGAGCCAATGTAAACAAATTTTGTTTTATGAGGTTAATTGTAATTTTGTGACTATGGTTGGATTAACTAACGATGAACATTGTTTGGTTCACAATCTGCATGTGGAGATTATCAAGATGTTTATAAGGAAATGAGGACCTTTAAACTGTGAATAATTAATAGCAAATGCTTATTGTTAATGTTATTCAAACGGCATGAATATTTGCCATGTTTTGCATTTTATCTGACATTGTATTGATATAATTGAAATGGTTGTCACTTTTTTAGCCCACCCGGTGTATGTCCCTGTCGTGTAGCAAATCAACAGTCTAATGTTGTTTATACTCTGTACAAAGAATATGTAACGCACTTTTTCTACGATGTACATATGTCCATTGTTGAAGTCAGTTTGCAGCAAGTGCTTCCATTGTACTTCTTGGGCAACTTTTCCAAATTGTGCAGGTTGAATTTTTGAGATAAGTTAGTTGTCACACCCTGAGAATGTTTTTAAAATATTCCTCGAAACCTATAGGTAAACCAGTAAATTACTTGGTGATAATCTGCATGTCTCATAGTTAGATGTGATGGGAATATACCTCCTATTGCATTATGTCTATATTATATACTCTCTGGAGGATAACAGGGAAGATTATTAGAACTGCCATTTTCAGTGCGTATGCACAATTATAATTGGCTGTTCTTACAATTTTAGGTTTCCGTCGTTTGTTGTGTTTCGTAAAAGTTAGACATTTTGTTTTGTTATGTTTAAGCTTGTGTGCAATTTTGCCTGCAAAGGCCGTCCCCGAAATGACCTATACTGTGGGTGGGATGTTAAACCCTACTCACTCACTCACCACCCTCCCTCTTCCCTTCATTGTTGTCTGCAAACTCTGACTTACTGTGCTGTCTTATTTTTTCCTGTCTGATTGTATGTAAGTAATTACTATAGAGTAGTGTGGCACTGCTCTTTACAGACTGGTCTGTGGTAATTGTCTTTACCAAGCGAACATAGTGAACATTGGTTTGGTGGCTTGGCATAGTGGTAACGCATTTTATCTGATCAACGAAGTTACTCTATTCCGGGTCGGGTTAGTACTTTGATGGATGACTGCCTGTGGGCAGGTAAACCATCTTGGTATGTAACCAGCCACCTAGGTTAACTCAGCCTTCCATCCATCCGGGATAGGTAAATTGAGTAAGGTTAAGGCGGGGCACGTTCACCTGTGTCGGGTGGCAGGTAACACAGGTGATGCTCCATAGCTCTGAGATGTGCTTCCCATTAAGAGCTATATCACCACCTTTAACCTTTTACATAGGAGATTATGTATTCATCAGATTTTTTGTTGTTCTGTCTATCTGTATGTGCGCACTGCGCAGTGGCATGATTTCATAATAACTAGGGCCCAAAGTTTTCCACGGGTCGCGGAATTTCAAGCCTAGCCGTGGAATTTTGATATTTCCACGGAAATTCACATAATTTTGCAGAAATTGAGAAATGATTGATAATCAGTATGATCATTGGCTTTACACCATAACTAAATAGACTGATTATATCATGGAAAAAATCAAACCGAACTGCCTAAAATTGTGAGCCCAGCTAATAGCCATCACAATATGACACAATCATAAATAAACACAATTCAACTTGACAGATTGCACTTTTGAAAAGAAAAAAGATTGATCTTTAAATGTTGCTAGCATAACTGAGCACTACGCCAGCCTTCAATAACTGAAGTTTTTTTGACAGGATAATAACAGTAATAATAATAATAGCCACGACAATGTTTATAGTGCAGTCTCGTAGCAGGGGCTGAATCGCCACTGCGAGAGTTCACTCTGGTTCATTTTGGCGAGAGCAGCATTAGACGAAACACGATTCCACTACGCCAGACCACCAACCTCGGATAGAGCTCAGTTTACTCACAAACACATAGCCATGGTGAGCTGTGGAATTGAACAGTTTTGCTACGGTGCACCTTGGAATTTTGCGAACTCGCTCGTGGAATTTGGTACAATTTGTTGCAGGAAACTGGGCCCTAATAATAATTGACATTGGAACGTCACCAGCAGCAGCAGTTATACTCTACCGTGGGCTGTTAAAGAAATAATTTTAGTTAATTATTTAACAAACAAATTTACAAAAATGCACTTACATTATTGTTTGGTAAAACTTGACTTGGTGGAGATATGCGCTGTCATGAGCACTTTCTAGTATGTGTACTGTGTTTGGTTCAACTGTATGTGTTTGCATTTGGCTGATTTTCATGTCACTGCTGTTATGTAAATTTAGTGCTGTGTCATTATCACCATCCTAGTATCAGATAACAATGCAAGTAACGTGGACAGCCGTGAACTCCAGACAGTGTGTGAGAGAGACTTTGCACTCTTTGTTGCAGCCCACAGATGCAATGGCAGTATTGTTTTCGGTATCGTCAAAACTTTGTCAACATGACAACTTACAGGCCGCTGCACTTAGCTTTCATCCTTATCTTCCTGTTGTTCAGATGCTGTTGATTTCTGCCTGCGTAATGTAGCACATTCTCTAAACATTGACTACCTGTGACGATAATATTTTCTTTACAACATGTTCATTACAAATTACATGTTTCAGAAGACCACATTGTTCTTTCAGAGTTACTGTTGTTGGCAGTTTTTCTTGCAGCTTTGTCAGTTTTCTGGTGTCCGTAATACTCCTAACTTGGCATCTGTGACAATCTTTTCGGAAAGCATATTTTTCATTTGTTGTTAGGCAAAATCGCTTTAGCGTAAGCATTTTCACCTATAGCTAACCATTTCTTTGTAGTGTGGTCTGCCTTTCGGTCACCTGTCATGCTCGTGCACCCTGCTTAAAACCATTTGACAGAATTACATGCCATATAGATGGTTGGCCTACACTTGTGCGGTCCAATGACAATGGGTGAGGTCAAGTTTTGCTAAGACTTTACTCTTAAGACTAATGTCTAGACTTGACTTGGGTCTAAGTCTAAAGTCAAGTCTGAAGTCAAGACCAAAATCAGCTAACAATTTACAATAATCAAATAAATACAATTATGCCTTAGCTTGATTAAATGGACGTCCCAGTTCATTATTTGAGTGTAATATTTACTTTTTGTTTAGTAAAATAAAATGTGGCATCTGATAAATAATAGGCGTTTTGTGACTTTACTTACTGTCATTAACTCAGCAGACGATACGCGCGTAAATCACGACGTCATCGCTGGCTTGCATTGCTGAAAATATTGCACAAAACTCCCTTTGTATATGCAAAATGGCCATATTGGTAAGCAAATTAATATTGCACACATTACCCGATTAATATAGGCCTGGAAAACACTTAAATTAACTAATCGTATTAATGCAGCTATTCAACCGATAGCCTACTTAAAAAAGATGGATGACCAGAAATGAAAATCAAGTCGAAAGTCAAGACTCAAGTCAAGCCCAGCTCGTAGATAAGACCAAAGTCAAGACTTTAGTCTTAGACTAAAATCTTAGCGAAACTTGACCTCACCCAGTGTGTTAGATGCGGCATCCCAGGGAAAGGGGAGATTTGGGGGTTGAACCCTCCCAGCATAAACTTGCTTTGCATACTCATGATTCACCAGGGACACCTGGGTGTGCATCAGTCAACCATTTTGCACGTTACCGAATTACTTTGGTCATTTACTATTACTAGCAAAGTTCCCACCCTATGGGCGAGTACACTGCGTTAGAACTACCATTATTGTTAATTACATAAGTACGCATATCATGGAGTTCATACAATGTAAGGTTTTTTTGTGTTTCTGTAAAGTTTAAACTAACTGTTCCATTACTGTGTGTTTGTGTGCATTCTGCCTGGAAAGGCCGTCGCCTAAATGACCATTGTGACCTGGTAACTCAGCTTCCCTATCCATCAGGCTGCCTGTAGGGGCACCTAAGGCCCAAGGACTCAAACGCTGCAGTCAGCGACCGTGCAACACAGAAGGCACCAGAAGGGTATGACAGACAGATGGACGGACACACTTTTCCCTTCTTATAGTAAGATTTTGATGTTGACGATGTTGTTATTGTGATATTATTCAGTCTGTAGAAGTACTTTATTGTCCAAAAGGGATGTCTGTAGATCAACAAAGTCAGCCGATTTTATCTGCCGATAAAATCGTGCAGCAAAAATCAAGTATCATCTTGCTATCTGCATTCTGCTGTTGTGCTAGTTGATGTCATATGAAGTAACAGACGATAATATCGGCTGTATGTTTACCGATTTTATCAGCCAATTTTCTTGGGCAACGAAACCACACCGACAAAAATTGGTTGACTATCGATCGTCTGACATCCCCTTAAGCTTTTTGACCAGAATTTGTGGCTTGTTCACGGTTGTACATTTATAGATCAGGATAGAATCTTTCAGTGTCTTTCCCGTAGTGACCATTGTCATCAGTATCACTATTATTACAAGTCTGCCTGTGGCCTTGATATACAGCGCTGCAGCGTAGCTGCCAGCTATAATGACGCCATCAAATGACCATGCAGTTTTCCTCCTCACCCAGCATTTGTTCCTGCACTACCTGGGGAAAACACAGCCAGTGAAATATCACTTTTTTATCCAATGCGATATGATTACTTAATTAACATAACGTGTAAAAACACATTTTGTTCCCATTTCTGACACTTTGGCTGACATTTCATCCAGTTGTCCATTTTTCAACTGCCTGCAGTAAAATTGCTTGAAGTGTTGGCCCACTATGCGAACATAGGCAAGAATGTCAGCAAGCTGAATCTGCATATGCACTGCCCTACGAGCTGCTGGAAGGACTTTGCTTTTTATGCCCAGCCGCCAGTGTTGCACTTTGCTGTTTACTGTTTTCGAGCTTATGCACATGAAACTGTGTTTTTCTGCATATAAGCAGACTTTGAGTGCGTGGACTACGTTTGAGGAGAGATATTACTTTTGCGATGAATTGTACAAAATTATTTGCATCGTGCATATATTTAGTTACTGTGTGTTAAAATGTGTTTACCTGTAAGCCTGAAGCATGCTGCTCAGGCCACTTATTAGTATGCATCATCGAACTGACATCAAGTTTTTCAAAAATTAAATTATGTTAAGTATGGATTACACTTTGATTTGAATTTTCATTTTATTTTTTTATTGCTTTGATGCTGCTGGTTTGATGGCAGGAAGGGCACCCATCTCAAAAGGTTTTTTTTTCGGGGACTTGCGGTGACCTGGATTAACTGCGAAAGTAGGTCAGTGAAACGGAATCTGAGATTAATAATTGTAGTTATAATTCTATCATTTGTTTGTGTTTGGTGTGCTCGTATCTGCATGCTTTAGTGGTTGAACTCCAGAGTGTATGTTAAAGCAGCATAGTTATCTCCACCAAATGAACATAGTGAACGGAGGAGATAATGTGTTCGTCAGATTTTCTTTTGTTCTTTCTGTCTGTGGCAGCAACATGACGTCATGCTGTCACAATAGTAATGACATTTTATGTGTCATGGCAATGACAGTGGCCAGCACTATGTATATTTATCATGAAAGTCGTACACAAAGTACATAAATATGCTACTTATATACTATAGGTTGTTAAAGAAATAATTTTTACGCGCGAAAGCAGCAACTGCTTTCAGCGCGTCTTAGCCATCGCAATTCTGTCTGTCCATCCATCTGTTCGTCTGTCCTTCTGTCTGTCTGTCACACGGGTGGTTCAATCAAAGCGGTGCAAGCTAGAATCGTCAAATCTTCACCATTGGCTGCCTGGAAGACTAGTTTCAGGAACCGTAAAGCTTTTCCATAAATTCAAAGGGGGTTACCCCGAACGAGGGTGCTAAATGAGAGGGGGTAGGGAAAAATTACGATTTTGGGCCAATAAATTGCTGTATCTCGGTAATGGTGCAAGATAGGGCCTAGGTTACTATTAATCACTAATAGGAAGTCATACACTGGCTCTCGATTAGCGCCGAATTCAATGACCTTGAATGACTTTGAACGCCAAAATAGGGGGTTTTATGGATTTTTTGGCGATTTCGGGCTGCAACACAAGTCTATATCATTCACTAGGTGGCACCATGGAACTATCGTTATGCGATCCAGATACAGAATTTGATATTTGTGTATTAACTTTGCGTGAACACCCCAATTTTCAGCTAAACTACTGAACTGGAACGTCTCGTGAGCATTAGCTCAAATTTCTTGTAGTTAACTATTTTTTACTAATGAATTCACAAAATGCATTTAAATTACTATTTGGTAATTAAGTTTTTTTGGCAGAGATGTGGAGCGGCTTTTATTTGTGTGAGTTTTTTTCTGCAATGTACCCTACCCGTGACTAACTCATGGGGCTTGCAAAATAGCACACTTTACTAATGTGTTTATATGTGTGATTGGTTGATTGATCGATCGATTGGTCGATTGACGTTAAACCACTGCCTGGAGTAGGACATATGAGTGTTAAGCGAACTTTTACACCTTGCGCTGTGGTTTAACAGACACTTAGTTGACAGTTGCCGATGTTCGGTCGTGTTGTCAGACCATTATGCATTTCGGTGACTTATTGTCCCCAATTGGGAACAATGGCGTCCTTCAGTCATTTGCTTGGATAACAGGAATGACGTTACGTCTATGCTTGGCAGTGTCCAGATATATTGCTAATGTTTAGCAGCCTAACCTACAGTAACTTGCTGGGGTGTGGTTTGGAAACCAAGCTCTTAAGACCATACGTTGTGCTTTTGATCTCCAGATTTAGGTCTTGTGTTTATTTTCATTCCAGGTAACTTTTCAAAATTGACTGGATCAGCAAAAACGAGTGTTTGTGTGTGTATCATTATTATTTCTATATTATCGCTATTGCTGATGATGCGCTGTGCAACGTAAGCGTTGAGTGTTATAGAATATTGGATTATTTGAATGATAATTACTGATAATGAAATCGTGTAGTATAATGCTGTAACTCTCCGTGTAACTTTTTATGTTGTCGTATGATGAACTTGAATCGGAGATGTCGTTGACGTAAGTTGAGTGACATGGCAGTGTTTCGGCAACTGGTGATGTAATCTCACGAATATACAAAGAATTTGTCATCGTTTTCCGGGATTACTAACGGACGGGATGATGATGCCAACTGTCTTTGCTTTAGAGATGGTGAAAGTGTTTAATGTAGGCCCTATTCACGCCAAGTTATCATTTCTTGATGGTGAAATTTCTACACTCTGTCTCAAAAAAACATCTCCGACATTTTTGGCTGTAACTTGAAAACCATTTATCAGATTTTGATAATATTTGGTACAAATATTTCTAACACAACTTGCCATCAAATGACCATGCAGTTTTCTTCCTCACCCAACATCTGTTTCTGCACTACCTGGGGAAAACACAGCCAGCGAAATATCACTTTTTTATCCAATGCGATATGATTGCTTAATTAACATAACATGTAAAAACACATTTTGTTCCCATTTCTGACACTGGCTGACATTTCATCCAGTTGTCCATTTTTCAACTGCCTGCAGTAAAATTGCTTGAAGTGTTGGCCCACTATGCGAACATAGGCAAGAAGATGCTTTCTCCATTCATTGACAGCAGTATCGGTAAAGTTCTGCTCCAGATCAATGCAGGCTTTACCAGTCGCTTCTTGACTCTTCAAACATTCCTAAACTTCATCTGGTAGACACACTGCTACATGTCAGTCAAACCTTTCAATAGACCTGCTGATAGACGCATGATCACTATGGACCACCCATAGGAACTCGACCTCCGGGAGTCGAATGGTCACGTGACCGATGACGTCACGTGACCCCAAAAGGTCGAACTCGTGACCCCATTATCTTTACGGCGCCATATCTCCATAACGGTGCAAGATAGATGCATGGTGACGACGGGCCTTTTATAGTAAAGCGCTAGTGACGAATCGAATGGTCTGGTGACTGACAACGTCTGTTGTTTAGTTAAAATAATACAGAAGGATGAAAGGATCATTGCTGCTGTACAATTTGAAATTAAACTGTTTGATTTTTTCTACCGGTCTAAACGGTCAATTATTATATTTATACGGACATATACTGTAAACTATCGAAATGCATTGGACAGACTCCGTGTTCATATGAACATTATCTTGTTACTATGAGCAACCGTAAGTGCACTGCCTGGTTGTCCAGTTTCACTGTTTTATGTTATCTGTGTATTGGTACTTGTGTGTTTCAAGGCAAATTACAATACATAAATACATACAACTACAACCCCTCCTCTGTTTGGCGAAAAAAAAGGTGAACTTTGGTCCACAGTACCAAAACGTTCCGTTGTTTCGTTTCAATCTATCCTAAGACGATAGTGCGCGTTCTGCGTATGCTAATGCATTTGACTTCGGGCCATGTGACTTTGCCACCGGGGGAATTTAACCCTCTGAAATTTTTCCCTAATCGGACTTAGGGCGCCGGGAGGACTCACGTTGGGCTTAGTCCCAATTTTTTTAGTTCTAATATTGATTGTAACTTTACTCACTATTTACCAGGAAAATAATCCATTATTGGTCACATTAAGCCTCACATTAACGTAAATAATGTGCTTGTGTCTAACATAACACAAAATAACGTAGGTTTAATGCCACAATTACGGGTTATTATCTTGTAGCAATACAGTGCAACTATCGGCCAAACTACCTGTGTATTTTTGCGTACAGTTTTGTATTATATTCAAATAAATAAACCAAACAATATGCACAATATAAAATATGTGACCCGGGTAGATTGGAAGACAGAAAGACAGCACAAGAAGCTTATACTCTGCAGGTGAAAAAACACGCATTTGACATCACTCAAGCTTTCGGCCTACAAACGAAAAGCAAAGAGAAAGGCAGAGCAAATAATAATAATTAATAAATAAATAATGAGGGGGAAAAATGCACATATGGATACCCGACAGCTGAAATCGTGTATAAAAAGTACTGACTTTAGTGACAACTGCGAATAATTATTCGAATACCGATTTTCTTCGCCAAAATGCGAACCTAAGTACGTTAGGGAAAACGGAATTAATTAAAGATATGAAGGCGTACAACAATTTCGACAAGTAAGTCGGTCTACGAATTCGTATAAAATATCCGCCGTTTAACTTATGTTTCCAGTGACTAACAATAGGCCTAGCCTATAATCACTATGAAATTGACAAAATTACTGCGATAAAAAAGAACGAAGATTTATGATGATTATCCCTTGTCGGTACAAAACATTTTTGCTAATAAAATTAGTTTTCCTTTACATTAAAAATTCAGCCCAATAAATTCTCGGTCGTTTTCAGTTGCTGATGACCCGACAACATTTTACGGTGTGGCGATGTGCCTGCCACATGTTGAGCAATAAATGTGAGTCTGTGTGCGATGACACAGAAAAGTTAACACGCCTGGAGCCAAAGTTTTATATATTCAACTAATCACTTGACATGAGTTTCGCAAACTCTACAACGAAAACAAACAAAACAGCAAGTGCAAGGTAGGCCTACAGGGTAAGCTTAAATTAAACAAAAGCAAGATTATACGGTAGGCTAAGTTATTATAGCCAACCAATGTACAAAAAATTACGCGTAGTATGTACAGGGTGTTACAAAAAACGGACCCACTGATTTTATTTTGCGATAACTCCCGTAAGTGTACACCGATTTTAACCATTGTTCACGGTTAGAACAATTATCCTACCTAGCAAAAAGAACACCACTTCCAAAATTAACGCTATAATTTTATTTTCCTGTGTGCATTGTGCATAACGCATACTCAATACAATTTCACACTTAGGCCTACTTATTCGCAGCAATGCTTGGTTCCGCTCGGCCAAGGTGATTATCGCAGAATGCTGCACTTCGTCATACTTAGGTGCCAATGCAAGCATAACAACTACATAGTGTCGGGATCACATTAAGACTTGGGGACATTTTCGAAAATGCGTACTTCTGAAGAGAAAACTACTTTTATATTGGCCCTTTACCTTACCTTACCTTACCTTCGGCGTGGATGCCACCCGTTAAGGCAGCATCCAGCGCTGAGGCCACCAGGTGGGCCCGTTGCGCATCCCCGTAAAGCCAGAGGCTAAAGAAATCTCCCTGAAGCTTTAGCTCAAGCTACGGGAGTAAAGACCAAGGTGTATTATATAAGTCGTTATACTCAATACGGTAGAGGCCTAGATGGTTAAGTCTAGTGAGTGAGATTGCATCACATCTCGCAAGGAGATGAAAGGTTGTCTCTTCCTCCTGTAGACAAAGGGGACAGAGTGTGTCCAACCTGACTTTCATCAAAGTCAAATGCCGGTTAAGGTCTTCATGACCAGTTAATAGACCTATAAGAATACGAAGATCCTTTCACAGCAGGTAGTATACCAAGTAGAACGTTGTCATGGCAACAGTTGCAAATAAGCTGTAAAGTGACTTTTGTTTGCAAGTGTTGGTTTTAAGCTATTATATGGCCAACGAGCGGCCGTTCCGTGTAGTTGACCTGCTTGGTGAGAGTCAGCTTAGTGTACCTGCAGTGTCCTGCAGCGAGATTAATTGGCAGAAATGTGTTATCTGTCAGGATGATACCAGCGAAAAACTGCAGTGCCCTTTGCAAAAACCGGCATATCGCATATTTTTCCGCATATAATGGCATTTTCACAATCGCATATGCGAAAATTATGCCGCATATGCCGCATATCCAAAAATTCGCATATATTCGCACTATGCCGCGTATTCCCGCATATGCGATCGCATTTTTCCTATCTAACGTTGTTTTAAGACCATTAAATATTTTTAGCGGCAAACGATTACCGGTATGCGGTATTTGCAATTAGACGTTGAATAAATTAAGTCGAAAATGTTTTTTTAAAAATGTGCAGAATAGGCCTATTAATGATCATGATTATGATTCTCCGTCAGTCGAAGTTGCATAAGCTGGAAATATGCAAAAAAATGTTGCATATATGCGCCGCATATTTTGCGAAATTCCGCATATTTTCCCGCATATTTTGCCGCAAAAAGTTTCGCATATTTTAAGAAAATTCTCCGCTATAAACCAGCATCCCTAACAGTTGTGTTGGAAGAAAACGCTGCTAGGTGGCATCGTTCGTGTTGTCTGAAATACAATCAGACTGAGCTGAGCAGCGCCAAGAAACATAAGGGTGAAAGTGATTTGTTGGCTGCTGACGTTATAGCAAATTATCAAGTGAGTGCGGAAAACAAAACACACGTCACAGGTGTGCATGTGATGCTGAAGCAGGGCCTTCCACAGAGGGGGGATGGAGACAAACTGTCTCCAATTTAGGTCAGGGGGGAAAGCTTCCCCCCTTAGCTTTCCCCACCTGAGCTGGTAAGATTAACCCACGAACGTTTTATCAACTTAGTTGTACTTTTGTGTGGAATTTGTTTATTGTGACAACTGACAGTGAAACTGCCAATACTCAGAGGCTAAGCATTAGCAGCATCTAATATAGGTCTAGAACTAGCAGTCATGTCCAGTGGCGTATTTAAGGGGGGCACGGTGCGATGGCCCCCCTTTGGCCCGACCATGAAAATTT
>Ga0056128_1001760_pt1 | contig 24898 bp, 19 predicted proteins | sample WorMetLIZISLAND2_FD_71113 | JGI IMG/M metagenome (GOLD analysis project Ga0056128, IMG submission 71113) | Marine gutless worms symbiont microbial communities from Max Planck institute for Marine Microbiology, Germany - Olavius geniculatus... ... | reverse complement strand
TCAACGCATCAACGTATACTTGTGTATTGTGCAAATAGCGACGATCTCGGACTCAAGTCTCACAGTTTAGTTCAGTAACCAACCCGAATTCCGAAGTTCGCAGATTAACTGTGCAGTGCAATACGACGTCAATACGTTTTTACGTGATTATGACTGATTCACGTTGCTGCTTACGAGTGTCTTGTCTCGCCGTTTTTAATGTACACATAGCCCCAAAATAGCCCAAAGCACTATTACGCATTTTTACGAATTTTTACGCATTTTAAAAAATTGTTAAATTCGCGAATTTTTACGCATTTTAAAACCGCAAGTTACGAATTCTCGAACTATGCTTGTCACTGTCCGGCACGGCTCCAGCTTTGCTATCTTCAAGTTGTGTGAATTCGTGCAAAAATATTTACGATATTTTTTGGCAAATATTGTTTCGCTGTCAACACGATCACTCAGAAACCGCTGAACATAGCTCGATAACATTGTGCGTGAATGTATACCTTGACAAAGTCCAAAATCCCATTAAATCTTAAAAAATGAATCAAAATTTTAGGTCACACATCTAGTTTTTGAATTGTTGTGCAATGTCGTAATATAAAAAAACTAGAACGCAATCAGCGACCGCAGACCTCCGCCAACGCCATGTTGTTCGCCAGGTGGCGTCATCATATTCGGTTTGGCATCGGTTTCTCTTATGCCCCATTTAACGCAATGTTAACGAAAATTTCAAAGTAATCCAGAATCCAGGATTCCTCCCGGATCACCCCCAAAATTGAATCACTGGTAGCTTTTGCCATTCACGACATTCTCAGAAAATTTCAGAAAGATCCGTCCATAACTTTTTGAGCTATCCTGCTATCAGACAGACAGACAAACAAACTCTGGCAAAAACATAACCTCCTTGGCGGAGGTAATAAAAATAGATTTGCTCCCTCTCAATTTTTTGCCAGACTGCAGCCGAAAACACAGGAACCTTATAGGCTTCACTCAAGTATATGACCTGGCTGTGACTTTGATGCTGATCTCTTCACTGGAAAGTGCGATGGACGACTGCGTTTCAATAGAGCAAGACAAAAATTCAGAATGAAAAGTGACAACCATGACATAGTTTGCACGGTAACAATTCCAGTGTCATTATACATTAGTCTTTTATTAGTATTAGTATTATTATATGTATATCAATCTTTTATTAGTATTTATTCCATTTTTAAAATTTCTCAATTGCTATTTAATTAACGTCAGCCTTTTTCTCGGTAGTTTGTTGGTTGCACATCGATCAGATCTTTTCTTGCACTTTTCGCTGCCCTGAAAGTTAAAACAGTCGCTAGTTTCTTACGTACGGATAAATGTAGGTTTTAACTTTGAAAGCAAATTATATGTGTTTTATTAACACGTGTCATCTGAATAATTTGTGCCAAACATTGCAAGAATGCGTTTACAAATTTTGCCTAAGTTCGGGGAAAACTGTACGCTCTTTTTCCGGACATGATGTCATCTTGTCAGTTGCGTTGCGAATAGGTTTATTTAATGAGTGGTGACACCTTGCAATGCAAAGCGCTTATTTTTTACAATGTCAGCCAAAAATAAGACATCGCCAGTTGCACGTAACCACGTTTTACTTTCAACATTGTGTTTAAAACGCTAAAATGGTGTGCAATGCAAGATCTGCTAAGTGTCGCGCAACAGTTTGTTGTTCTACGCGTGGCCGAGTAAAACAAGAAATCTGAGCTAATGCTCATGAGACGCGCGAAAGCCAATAGCAGTTCGTGTTCGCAGGTAATTTTAATTTATCTCAATCCATTTCGTCTCAGTTCACTCTTTTGCATCCAAAAATCGCCAAAAAATCAGTAAAAACCCCTATTTTTAAAGTTTAAGGTCAATCAAGGTCATCAATGTTGACAATCCTAAAAAGCTCGTTGCCAGTGCTTGTTATGTTAAGCAGCATGCATGTGCCTGTCTGCAACCATTTTAACGTTAGACAAGCCAGCAGCGGATAATTAACCACTTTTAAGAAAGGAACCCCTCTTTGACACCCGTGTGCGCAGACCTACATGTACCTGAACCTAGAGGGTCCGCACTTAGACTACTAAAATCTACATTCAATGCTGAAAATTTCATACGCATATTGTAATCTATTTCCAGCCATTTCGGCATTATTCACTTTTGAAATGCGTGTCGCAGCCCGAAATCACGAAAAAAAATTTACTAAAATTTCCTACTTAGGGGGTTCAAGGTCATTCAAGGTCATCGATGTTGACATTTCTAAAAAACTCGTTGCCAATGCTTGTTTTGATAAGCAGCATGTCTGTAACTATCTGCAACCATATTCATATTAGACGAGCAAATAACGCTTTTTAAGGGGGTGTCCCTATTTCTTCGTAAGGACCCCCTTTATTCAGTGGCATAAAATGTTGTGGCAAAATACTAGAGACTTTAAGCTATCATATGGTAAAAACCAGAAGTCTCTATTTTATTTGGGCTCCGATGGGTACCAAAACGTGTCAGACAGACAGACACCAAGACAGAATCACTATAGCTAATACGCGCTATAACTAGTTATGCTAGCTCTCGCGCGTAAAAATGCTTTGTAGCTGGACTCAGATCCTCTCGAAACCTAAGCACTGTTTCTCGTAGAAAGTCTGCAACTCAATATAAAATTGTGTACAAAAAGATTAGACTACATTCGATAAACGCGAAGTATGCCAAAAGCTTTTCCGCTGGTAGGCCTATTACAAGAAGTTGCTAAATATAAAGGCCCCGTCTTATTTTGTTTGCCGTGTTCGAGTCAATCTGATGATGAGAACGCGCCTATTGTGACTAACGTGTGACATGGAAACGTACTTCCGATCTGAAGTTTTCCTGCTTATACTTTGGGCCTATTATAACTCAAGTCATTCACAAGAGTGCATCGCAAACTTGATCTAACATGCAAAAACGACACATTACTAAATGAACAAATCTATTGTGGCGAGGTAAAACCGTGTGTACAAACAATAGGCCTAAAACACAGCTCTCTGTTTATCTATATGTTGACAAACTTTCCAAATTTTTTAGGCCTATTTTGAACTCTTAGTAGTAAATTTTCAATAAAATGGCAATTACTGATCTGATTACGGCCACAAGTCGAAAATGTCTCGCTACCCGTATTTTTGGACTGGATTAGGCCTATAAAGCGCAAATATAATTGTGTAAAATGAAACTGCACATGACCCGACTCGACCTCATACGTACTAGTGGATTTGGGTCGGGTCGAGTAAGTGTTATAGCCTAGTCCAATGTTCACAAAAGTCCGACCCCCCTGCATTGACTTGTTGTGAGGTTACTGTTGTCCAACGAGTGGCGTAACAAATTGCGCAACTATCTGGCATGTTGCGGATTTGTTATGCGCTTTTGATTTCCAGCAGTTAATGGTCGTGTAGTTGTAGATGTACACTGTACTTGTAAATTTACTTTTTATGCGCAACAGCAGCTACTGTTGTAGCGCGTCTTAGCCATCGCAATTCTGTCCGTCTGTCCGTCCGTCACACGGGTGGATCAGTCAAAAACGATGCAAGCTAGGATTACCAAATCTTTACCGTCGGCTTCCAGGAAAACTCTAGTTTCAGAAACTGTAAAGCTTTTCCATAAGTTCGAAGGGAGTCATCCCGAACGAGGGCGATAAATGAGAGGGTGTAGGGAAAATCTGCGATAATCAGCCGATATGGCGTTGCCAAAGCGAGATGGTGGCGCCATCTGGTGAGTGGTTTTGTTTTACTGGGCCTTCTGTGAAATGGCAGCCAAAAACCATAGGGCCTATACGAATGAGATCTACGGATGAAGTCTATGGATCACTAGCGTACGCCGTACGACGGTGCACCATTGTTGCGCGTTCACCTTTGCGTTATTTGCTGTTGATTATCTGAACAGCGTCTACAGCAGCAGCGTCGTGGCAAAGAGAGAAGTTGCAATTTTCCGACACGAATTTCAATCTTGTCTTCAAATTCCCACAATTGAGGAATTTCAACCCCAAATTTTGTATCTCTGGAACAACGTTGTGTGATTAGCTACAAATTTAAGGAAATCCCATGCCCCCTCCCTGCTACGAGGCAACTGGTCTAGAACAAATCGAAGTAAATGAAACTTGAGTTTAGACGCTGTCGTCATCATCGCTAGCGACTTTACCACCAGCATCATCAACATCATCAGCGGCAGCATCGTCGCAGTCCACAACGACCAACATCTCTCCACCGTCATCAGTGCTACAGCAGCTGTCCCGACATCTGCGAACTGTCTGCTGTAGCCGGTCCAAGGCGCCCGAAGACTCCGGACGTCTGTCGCTGTCTTGGGACGTCCCTGGAAAGCGCCTGGATCGCCGGTCAGGCAGGAACAGCGCCAGACTAAAGATGACCGATAGCGTCAGGAATAGCACGCACGCCAGAGTCAGAATTAGTATTGTCAACAGACGGTCGCGCTCCTGCAGTAAACCGATTGATCCTCGTGCCTGAAACACGTCAAACAGTGACGACTTAGAGCAGCGCTGAACAGTCCAATAATAAAATGCAATACAGTAAAATGAGTAAGCCTACATAGAAGAAATGCACAAAACATCACTTTATACACTTGTTAACGGCGGTATTAAAGAACTCGCACATCGAAAACAGCAAAAATCACAAAAGGTGATATTGCCCGCATCACACTGACTGTGTGTCAATGTGCTGCTGAATAGGCCGCGCGTTATGCATCGTGAGACTCCTGATTTCATGTGTGAAATCAGGAGTCTCACGATCCAAAAAGGCAACCATTTTGTAAGCTTGGTGTGCTAGTGCACTGTCTTGCTCAAACGTGTGAAAGTTTAGCTATCCCCAGAAACACATAAATGTGATCGCGCACGCTTTTTTGTAGCTGCAACTGTGAAACTTCAAAAAAATTTTATCAACAAAAAAGATTTTTTACCATCGGAGCAGGGCAGCAACTGACAGCACCAGTCAAGACTAGCAAGTTTGTACCCGTGACACATTACGTGTCAGCGTTACGTCACGACTAGCAAAAATATTCAATCAACTGCTATATTTTGTTAAAATATTTTGAAGTAGTATTTTTTCGGCTACAACTGATAAAAATTTCATGTAAACTGATCATTATTTGAGTGAATTATGAAAGAAAGAAAAAGGGGTCCTTTTTATGAAACAGCGTGTAGCTCGTCACATTACGCCTTTTAGTAAACATATACGCCAGATGGATGACAATTTCTTGTGTTTTTTTGACGTCGGGTAACTTTGACATTTGATATTTTAAAGTAAAAATCAGCACACCTATTATTAGTAAATTAACGTTTTAACATCGATGTTGGCTTCCTAGGCATTCTGCTTTCGAGGTGAGACACCATACGGGACAGATGGACGGAGAGACTAGCGAGCAGATGCATAACGCACGGCCTATGGCTATAAATCAGCCGCATAATAACTACATGTACATGACGTATAAGCTGAACAGAAATGAAAGATTGGTTGCTACATAAATGTTCACGACTGCGTGTACCATTACCTTCGGCGGACAGCAGGCGGTGTGCTGACAACAGGCGGTAGAACAACGTGTTGCTGGGTCGAGCTGATAACACGCTAGTCTATCACAGTCCTGAGTCTGCTGCGTATGATGTCCATTAAACTGGTCAGTTGTGGTTGACTTATGTCCAGTTGACCTGGTCAGCTGGGCGCCCAGTATAGCCGTTAGGTTGAATGGCAGTGCACGACGCTGCTGTATGAAATGCTGTCAAATGATACATCACCAGCCAACCAGTTCGTACTGTGCTATCACAGGTGTTAATAATGTTTTGGTGTTTTTATAAATGTATAAAACATGTCTTAGGTGTTTTGTTGTCGCATGTTTGGCTTCGTTCCTATAAACGTGCAATACAAAGATGTAAAATATGCTGCAGTTATCACGGGCAATTGCTTTCAGGCTTTTTGGTCAATGTTTATCATCATTTTAGTACTTCAGTATGTCAGTGTTTTGAATCTATCACAGACAGCGACTCCGATTGTAAATTCTTGACTCATTGCGCGTTTTCGTAGACTCGCAGTGGAACGCTCAGGTTTTTGTTCAGTTTCATGTTTTTATTTAAATACTAAAACATGTTTTAATGTTATTATTCACAAGTTTATTACATATGTGTTGCATAGGCCTGTATGCACGTATGACACGTAGATGTGGAATATATACGAGCACCACAAAACGTGCAAACTTGGAGCCTAGTTCTCGACTATAGTTCGAAAACAAAATACGCCGTCTCACTCTGTCCTGTTTTTGACGTTGAAAAATTTACTTCCACCAAAAGAGATAGGGAGAGGGCGAGAGAAAAGAGGAGAAAGAGGGAAATTACATTCTTTTCAATCTGTCCGTCTGTCTGATCAGTTTGCTTGTAGACAACAGCCTCAGTAACAGCAACAACATTGCTAAGGCCTAAAATTTTTTGTTTTTCAGTTGTAGTCTGGCGTGAAAAATAGAAACGGCAAAAATCGTTAATTTTTTACTCCTCGCGCGCTACGTTTCTAAGATCAGTGTAATATTGAGGACCGACCGACCGACGACCGACCTCTGTTTCTGGAAGATCCTTTCTGAAAGAACTTCAAACGGCCCTATCTCCATAACGGTGCTAGATAGACGTATAGTCACTATGGACCACCAATAGAAAGTCGATCCCCGGGAGTCGAATGGTCACGTGACCGATGACGTCATTTGCGGTGTGAACAGAAAAGAACTAAAAAGCAGTTAAAAGAATACAGGATAAAATAATGCTCGCGAGGAGTACATTAGATTGGTTACAATCTAAAATATTTCTTGTTTATTTTATGACATTCCGTGTAGTATTACGCAACCAATATTTTTTAGTGTCCAACAGAAATTTTAGAGACACGGAGCAACCAGAAGCACAGAATTTTTTATACGCCCGACAAGTGATAACGCTGTAGGCATAAGTCAGTTTTTCTGTCGTCGACCCATCGCCACCAGTTTTTGACTATTACATTTTTCACAACTAAAAAATCCAGCAGCAGAACAATCTGACATTGCGAACGGTCAACTGAATATTCTAGACGCTCGTATGAGTTGGCATTGCAGTAGTTTGTGCAGAGGCAGCTGTATGATTAATTTGTTTCGAATGATTGACAGGTTGATTAAATAACTCGGTCACTTCGCGGTGAAGCAGATGTACAAGCAATTGCTGAAGACTGTTACTAACAGCAAGCCGTACATCGCGGTATATGTTGTCACAGAATATAGTGTTTTACTGTGCTGCAGCGCGAATCAACTAGTTATTCGTCGCTAAACAGTAAAATAAAATATCAGGCTCGCACAAAAAATAAGTGACTAAAAATCATTAACGGCAATTTACGTCGTAGGCCAAAGTCATAAAAGGATAATAGGAGACCTAAACATTATGTTCACCAAACATTGACCGATTAGCACAAATTTAGCTGCGATCACCAGTAGACCTAATCGTTTTGCTGTACACTTCTTGTTGACTGTAAAAGCGATAGAATGTCTACAAAAATCGGTGAACATTCGGTGAAGTTATGGACGAAGTCATTTATGAGTGACTTTTTTGTGGCTCACGATACACTTATAACTATTCTGCTTACTTAAATTTAAAGCAACCACGCTCAAGTAAGACTGTCTCTTCTGCTGTATTACTTAGTCCTAATGATTAATGTTTAGGTCCAAGTAATACAACAGAAGAGACAGTCTTAAGACAGTCATAATTAAGTGAGAACTAAATTGAGCGACTGACTTTGGGATATGGCGGCGGCGGCACTGAGCACTTCAGCGGTTGATTTGCGAGTACATCTGCCGTAATTTTCTACACATTTAACAACGGTGCAATCTGATAATAAATACTCCGTCTAGTCATAACGTGTTTTCATTAATGTCTATTACCATTTTCACATATTTCTTTATACGATTGGTGCCCGTTGCACATTACTAGGCTTATTATTTTGTCGTTGACGAGTATTTTCTGAGGTTCAGTCCACTGTCTGGTTTACTGTGTCCAACAACGTTTGAATAGACTAAAAATAGATAACCAAAGGTAGAAATTCAACGGTCGAAAGTCGTGACAATGACTCATCGCTGTGACGTCTAAAATGACAATGTGTAAAAAGCAGAAAAGTGCATAAAAGACGCTATAAAACCTTGCACTGGCGAACGAAGCAGTCGATCCAGGCGTCACAGCCGCTGCCAGGTAGGTTGATTGTATTACCTGGTACCTGTAGTGGTTTATCATCACGTGCTCGCTGCTGCTCGTTGCAGATGTTGGTAGCAATGTGCTGACCGCAACAGCCGCCGCAGTACAGCAGATCTCCGCCGGTGAACAAGTCTGTCTCATCCTGCGTCCAATGACTAACTATCCCATCGCGACTCAACAGCTCTCCGCGACAGAACTCTACACGTACAACAGCTGCTACAATTGATGCCGGGGAAGGAATAAAAGGCAATCAAATAGACTTCTGAAACTACACTGTGTCTCAAAAAACATCCCCGACATTTTTGATTGTAACTTTAAAACCAATTACCAGATTTTTACAATTTTTGGTAAGAATATTCCTGACACAACTTGCCATCAAATGATAATTCAGTTTTTCACCTCACCCAACGTTTGTTTCTGAACTACCTGAGGAAATCACAACCAGCGATATATCCTTCTTTATCCAATGCGATCTCTCTTTCTTTCTCCTTCAGGCTGGTTTAGATCCCTCGGGTGAGGGGTCAGCCACACGAGTTCTCCGTCTCCACTCGGCACTATTCTCCACGTCCATTAAGTTGACTCACTTCACGACGTTGATCCACCTTTTTCTCTGTCTTCCCCTACTCCACTGTCTACGTACGTCTGCCTCCAAGATTCTCTTGACACAATTTTCCTCTTCTCGGCGTTGTACATGCCCAAACCATCTCAACCTAGCCTCCCGTACTTTGTCCGTGATGCACGCTACTCCGAGGATGCGACGGACATCGTCATTCCTTTTCTTGTCTCTCAAAATTCGGATCGCCGTCTAAATTTAATCTCTTTCTACTTGGAACCCACCACAAAATTTAATCAAAATTTATTCAGAATCTGTTAAGTAATTTATTTTAAAAAAATCGACCGTCTCCACTCAAAAACGCAACCTTTTTCGTCGTTTCGCTTGGGTTTTGTGGAGGGAGTAAATGAGCACTCAACAGCCAGGAACTTACTGTTGGACACCTTCGTTCAAAAGACGGTTAAAAAGGTTAAAAGGTGGTGGTTAAAAAATGTGGTGTTATAGCTCTTAACGAAAGCCAATTCCAGAGAATGAAACGCGTTACCCCTACGCCATGCCACCAACTTCATTTACCGCAAATATGATAGAAAAAAACGAAAAATAGTTTTTAAAAATAACCGACCGACCTTCGTGCCGCCGGAGATTTTGCAGTGTCTGGTCGTGACAACTGAACTCATTCCCAGCGTCGGCGCAGCAGGCGAAGAAATATCTTTTATCATCGGCTGTGTGGTGGTGACGTCCCGATGGCTGAAACTGTACGTTGTAGCTGTAGATACGACACAAACCATAGCGTCCTCCTCCTGTCTCACCCGCCAGCAATAGTATCGCCCCGAGCAGCAGTTGAGAAGGAAACGATGCAAACAGATTTGCGGAAAGCAACATAATGTTATGTATCTCTTTTTTTCGATGCACAAATGTCAGATACTCCACCTGTATGAATTACAACAGACAACAGGTCCAAAGCGGAGATTTTCAGCTTGAGTAACTTTCAGCTTCAGTCGCGGTTACACGTAAAAACCAAATAAAACAATTTTGAACGCTATCTAGAAACTTTGTTTGCTTTATTAATTTTACGTACATTATTTTATAAACTAGCTTAATTGCGTCCCAAACGTTTGTAAACATGTTTTACCCTAAAAATAAAAAAAATGATACGGACTTTGTTGCGTTATTGCACACGCTTGAACGCGGTCAAGATACAAACGTAATTTTGGTGGCACGTTTTTGTGGCTCAAGGTGAACTTAGCAGAGCAATGCGAGTACTTTTTGTTGTAAATAAACTTGCCCGACCTGACAGTAGTGCAGCACAGAAGGCACCGTTATAAAGTTTAATCACTACACTTCTCCACTCGCTAGTCAGGATAAAGCTCAATGCAAACAACAACAAAATTTTATGCTAAGTGAAATTTTCGAAGGTCTCTTATTGCATATAGCTATCTCTGTTTCATACAGCTGTGTAAAAACGATATGAATCACCGATCGAAACATGCAGCAACAACGTTTTGGGGCTGTTGGTTTATTTTGCTGTATTCGTGAATTTATAGACCTCTTATGCCACTCCAGGCAGAAGTGTGAGTTAACAGTAAAAGCGCGATTGTAGAAGAATAACTGTTAAACTGCTGCATAATCAGGTTAACTCAGCCTCCTTCTCTCAGTAGGATGGGAAATGAGTAGTAGCTTAGGGGCTACGGACCGTATGTGAATGTGGCTGATTGGGACAATGGTATGTCTCCTGGCTACTCCGCTGGTCCAATTGTTCGATGACGAGGGCAATGGATGGCCGCATAGTGCGCTGCGGTATCATTAGCTCATGCCAATCGGGGCTGCCACTTCCGAGATTGTAAACCGCTTTTGGTCACAAGTCTGACTCGTGTAAGCAGCACTATAGCAAGCATCGAACCTTTATACATCTTTATTCGCCATGAGAGGTAGCAAACAAATACAAAATAACAGAAAAACTTAACTAATTATAGTTGATACAGTTTATATATAGCTGAATAGTTCGTACTTTCACACACAACATAATAGGCCCACCGACAGCGACTCGCATCGACAGCAATAACTATGACAAACCCTTTTTACTAAGTATTTTTCGTACCTTTTGAGCAACAACTCACTTGGAAGTCTAAAGTCAAAGTAACTTAAACATGCACTAAGTATTGCCATGTTCGAAGTGCAGAATAGTTTCATTAAAAACGTATGACTGCAAAGTCAAGTGAACGCTGGTCAGCTTTTGTTAGGGAGCAGACTTCGAGTCCGTACAGCAACGCAGGTAAGCACTTTGTTTTAATTAGGTGAAGAACCACTTCCTCGGAAGCGGCCCTATCAACCTTGCCTTTACCCGTTTACCTTTAAACTCTGACGGCACATCGTGCTAAGCCATCGTGCTAAGCAAAAAAGTAAGTTTGTTCCAAAAATAAACTAAACTCACCGCGTCGTTTGTATTGTGCAGCTTGTGAGGCGAGCTTTACTGCTGATGACGGATGTGATAGTATAGCAGCAATACACTACAAGCGTGTACAGCGCGACAGAAGTGAAATAGTGTCAATTCAGTCTATCGACGTGCCTGGTATTATACAAAAGTGTTGGTCGTGACCGAACGGGCAGTTTCAATTCAGTTCTGTCGCTGTGCATGTACGCGCGTCCACTGACAACGTGCAGAGCAGACAGACGAAGTATCGATACAGACTGATAGAGCGCCGGAGCGCGCGAAGCTATCGAGAGAGAGAGCAGCCTGCATGTAGCCGCGGCATGAACAACACATCAACAGTAGCGGCAATGCCTCGTATTATAGGCGCCGAGTCCATGGGGCCACTGGCGATTTCTTCTTCCACGGCTGAACGATTGTGGAGTGCGGCGTGCGTCGTGGGTTAAGAAAGTTGAGGGGACAAGAAGTTGCAATTTTTCAATAAACAGCAACTAATTCCAGACAGAGGAAATTGCTGGTAGTCAAAAGTCCAATTTTCTCTCTAAATTCTTCAAAGAAGAGATCTTTAGCTTCAGATTTTGCATTTTAAAGAAAAGTTATCGACAGGCTGAAATTTAGGGGGCGGGGCAATTGCTCTTGCTTTTTTGCCACAACGCCATTGCTAATGGGGAAAGCACCCAACAGCAGACGTTTGATTTTGAAGATTTTTTTCTGCAAAGATAGAATGAGGCATTTTTCGCTTCTCGACGTCCGGTTTAACTTTAATACAAGTAACCCGCCATTTTATCCATATAAAAACGGGACAATAACAAAAAAACCCAGTTGTCGCTAGGGTAGACGCGTTACAGCCTTGGATTATACAGTTTCTATTGTAGTACTAACATTCAAGGTCGCCTAAGGTCGATGAATTCTATCTCATAGGAAAGGGCTACCACTTTCTATTAGTATTTAATAACAACCTTGGTCCTATTTCTCACCGCTTCCGAGATATGGCCACTTATAGCTTAAAACTTTCCATTAAAAATTGCGGCCAAACCGCTGCAGATGGAGATATTGCTACTATTGTTAGCCTATGGGAAGTCGCTAGAGTTCCATCCGATGGTACCATTGTCAGCCTTCTACGACTTACCGTTTAGCCACAACACTGCGCGATTGGCATACCATAGTGCGTTATGAAACTTTAAGGTCATTCAAGGTCAGTGATTTTTATGTCATTTGAAAGCCAATATGCGACTTCTTATTAGTGATCAATAGTAACTTAGGCCTTATCTCGCACCGTTTAGCCACAATACACCCGTGACAGACGATAACGACAAACGGACGGACGACAACCGTGCCAAAGACGCCTAAAGTATAGCTTTAGCGAGTCAAAAATGCGGAATTATAAAAGTAAGTGCATGACAAAAAGTGCACAGCTTCAGCCTGAAAATGTAGGGTACCCGAAATCGCTCGGCGGTGCGGCAGGCACGAAAACTGCATTGAGTACTTTTGTCATTTGCAACACTGATGCACTAAATGGTGTCTTTACTGAGCTGGAAAATCTTACAACAATCCGCAGACCGGCCCCCTGGCTGGATTTAAAGAACAGAACGGGAGATAGGAAAGGAAAAAAAGAAAAGAAAAAAATGGAGTAGAAAGAAGATGGCCCTCATAGTGATGGCTGGAAGTGGGCGCCTATCCTTCGTTCGCTGCCATGGTGTTGGTCGATGCTGACGTAATAGTGCCCGCGAGGATAGGAAATGAAGTCATGTTTGCTGCGACATTTGCCGCTCACTCGCTAGTCGGCGCTGCTGCCAGCGGCTGATCGTCCAAGCGCAATTGGCCGCAGCATTTCAGCTACTCAGCCGAGGTCTGAGGAGCCTCGAAATGTCAGTTTGCTGCTAGGTCTCCCATTCCCTCATATCGATTCGCAGATGTCCACTTACATCATTATGTGCAGTGGCGTAGCTAAGATCTGACAAAAAGATGGGGAAATTCGATGGCGAGCGTGCGGAGGGGGAGCCCATAGGCCTATACGGTTGGGGGGCGAAGCCCCCAGCGGGTCTAGGGCACAGCCCCTGGTCAGAAAGTCAGCAGACGAAGCCCCTGAAACCGAAAGCATGTATGGTTCGCCCCTCCCTTACTACCCCTCCAACCAAGGGGTAAAAGCTCTGCTGCTGGACCCCGCTATAAAGGCACTTGCTTCCATCGTGTCAGCGTTTAGTGAATGGTGTTGGTAAAATTTTACCACGACCGCCCCCGGTTGCCATGCCAATAAAATTCAAGGATAAATAAGTTTTAACTCAGATTGTGTAAAATACTTTAGATGCGCTTCATTTAACATCATCTTTTTCTAATGATTTATTATCATTTTAGTTACATAATTTTGACTTGACATAGATGACTACTATTAACATTTTTGTTTTATGCATTGCTTATTCTCGTTTTTTTTATTGAATTTGTGTATTTGTTTTTGTTTGTTCCCCTCTGGCTAACTGTACTTTGTGTTTTCATTATTTTATGTCAATAAAATAATGATGATGAGGATGCTTTTCCGATTGCTGTGGATCTGCTAACGGTGATCCGTTGGGCTCAGTGACAGAAAGTGCGAAGAAAACACGTCGTGTACGTGCGAAGACTTGGAGTGACGGACTAGCGCCGCGTCGCGTCGCGTCGTCTTCTCTTCCTTGTTCTTCTATCTATTGATTTCTTCACGCGCCAGCGTCGCTCTTTCATCCATCTATTCAGTCATTCATCGCCGTGTTATTTCCAGAAGTAATCTCCGGTTTATCGCGACGCACTGATGCCTGTTATGAAAAATAAGTGTTATAAAAACGCGTTATATGGAAAAATAAGGATACGTTTGTTATAAGCACGGAATAAAAAAGCGACTTTCTTTTTACTTGACCTGTTGACTAAACTCTCATTGTTTTGGGATGCAGGTTTTCATACTCGTCAAATTTTAGCAGCGTGCAATATAAGTAGGTAAATCTAAATACAAAATCTGTTGATCGATTAAGCAAAAAATGCAATTTTGTTGAAAAACGACGAAGCTATAGACTTTTAACATGACCGCCTACCGATTTTTTAGCATTAAAAAATACTCCGGTTACAACACCAATTTAATAACATCGTTGAAACAACACAGTTTAATAATGATCAAATGCCAGAATTCCATTGTCACTGTGAAAGTTTGAAATGTCCACTGCCAGCTCCAAGCTACAACACCAGCCTCCAGTCGCCTTATTTGAGAAATCTTTCACAGCCTTGTCGATCGGTCCCTGTGGCAGGTTGCCCCAGATAACCTGAAACGCTTCCTTGAGTTCGGAGCTTGTTTTCGGCTTTGTTTTAAGTCTGCGGCAAACCTCAACATTGCACTCTACACGTGATAGTTCATTCGGCGAATTTGGAGGCCATTGGTCTTTTGTGATGATATCTGGACAGCTGGCACGTAGCCAGTTCTGTGCGCTGTGCGGCGTTGCGTGCTGTGTGCTGACGCGCCGTCCTGCTGGAAGATGAATCCCGTGGGCAGCCGGCGATTGCTTTAAAGGAACGATAATTTAGTGGTAATTTATAAGCAAAATAAATTACCGTTTATCAAAACGTTATTGTTACGTCGTCGGCAGTAACGTGGTAACCGGTTTATGAAAATTAAATAGCATTTTCAGCTTGAACATTTTTAATGCTGAAAAATCGGAAGTCGGTCATGTTAAAGTCTATAACTTCGTCGTTTTTCAACAAAATTAAATTTTATTTGGCAGTTAAATGTGGAAAGTTTTAGTAAATAAAACTGTAAAATTTCGGGTTAAAATTCTAAACGGTTGCTAAGAAAACAGCAAAAAACTTCAAGAGGTTACTTTTGGCCCCACTTTGTATATGTTTAACACAAAATTATGCACTATTTTTGTGTCAACTTTTGTTTAAATGCGGACTTGAATTAATAACTATAATCTTATAGCGTTGCATTATGAGACCAATTGCAGAAAAAACTCGTAATAATTTGTCAACTTATTTGAAACCGTTCCACCCAGAGTGCATATTAACAAACAATTTTCAGCAGACCGTCCATAAAAGTAATTTACTGCTTTATATGTTTATAACTTCATCGAACAGTTTTTATTTTCTCACAAAACACGTACATGTCACAACACATTTCATGACATCACCGTTACAAAGTCCGTATCAATTTATGGAAAAAAAGAAAAAGTGTCTTTTCATTTGAACAAACCGTGTATGGTGTGCCGTGAATAAGACGTTTTGCTCGTCGTCGCAAAGAACACTGCTAGCGCGCCGCCTGACAGTGATTTACTTGTCCTCGCTGAGATAAGCGGCTGGCTTTCCGTCGCGGCGGGCAATGTCCACGCCAGATTATCTCTCGCCGAATTGTATTTATTCACCACACGCCAACACGGACACCAGACAATCAAGACAGCGGGTGGGTGGTAGCCTCTCCCCCGCACGGGGACGATACAAATTTTTGTTGGTAGTTTTAGTAATCCGCATAGTCCACGTAAAAAAAGTTTACAATATCGTAAGATCTTTCCGCAGGTACCAACATCGGAGATCTTGAACGACTAGAAAATAAAAATAAAAAAGTTTAAACTGTATTTTTGCACTTTTTGGCTGTGGCGCAGATCTTAACAGTGAATTGCGCCCAAATAACTAGAGATAGACCAAAAACCTGCGTATGAAATTTTCAGCATTAAACGTAGATTTTAGCAGTTTAAATTTCGGCTTTCTAGATTGAACGACTATTTCGAAGTCTATCGAAAATTAAACGTTGTTTGGTTTAAATAAAAACTAGTAAAAACCATTTTAAAATATAAGTATTTGCATACATTAATTTTGATTATGGTAATTTTTGACAGTTTAGGCCTACATTTTACAATATGGTGTAGAGACACAGTTAAAGGGTCGTGACAAAATGTACCAATAAAAAAACTTTAAAAATCGGTCTCTATTTGGCGAAAACATAGGCAGAAATTAAAGGCTTACTTTTTCGTCCACCCTGTGGGCCTACTCCAATATTCGACAAAATATTGTAGCTTAGCAGTCCGACGTTAATTGAACCAAAAATTAAAATGAATTTATATTAATGTTTATTTAATCTGTTTATTTTCTGCTATTGTGTGATAAAAATTTCATATTATGTATTATTTTGCTTTGAATTTTATTTATGGTTGATAATGTATTAAACTAAGTGGACGCTCAGCAGTTTTGGCGAAAGTTTTTGCGACGCTTCGACCACAGTTACACATTATTATAGTAGGCCGCTATTAGATTTCGTGGTTCGCCAGATGGCAGGCCGTTATCGTGACATTCAGTGACAATGTCGTCTAGCTTTCAGCACGCACAGCAAACGTCATAACAGAAACGTCGCTGTAACTCGGAACCTTGTTTATTACTGTCGAGATTTTTCCCGTCCTGCTCCATTGTAGGCCGCTCGTCAATGTCCATGATTATCTTCTACACTTCACCGAATGCACAAACCTACATGTAATGTTGTTGACCTCGGATTATTTCATAATCTAGCCTACATAATAGTTCCCTATCTCTCACAAGACTGACTCGCATGACTGCCGATAATCTCACTCCAGTCAAATGTGACGGCTGAAACGCGTCTCGAGTCTGTTTTTAACAGGCAAAACACGCCGTCGATGACAGCCATGATAATAAGTTCGGTTTCATCACGTTCTACAGTGTATTATGCGTCGTTACACTCGCATAATCGTACACTGTAGAACCTGACGAAACGTAGCCTGTGCAGGTTTCACGTAGGCCAGGTTGTTAAATGTGATATTGAACACATATAAGAAAATCACGCTTATTTGAAAATGTTCTATAAGTTAGCAGTGATATATAGGCACACGAAATACGTTCTTAAGTAAATATAATTTTATATTCGCCGTCTGCATGACATAGTGTAAAATGCGTACGTGACAACCTCTCACCGGATATGATAAAACCTCAGCGAAATTATTTCACAATATAACAAATACGCCGATAACAAAAATAGTACGTTATGTCACCAAATAGCAGGCTTAATCATCACATGGTCTGATAATACATAAACTGATTTTACACAATCATTTTGCCCATCGCAGTCTACTTAATATCAAAAACCACATGAAAATGAAAGTCTTTTATGGTTCTTTTACTCATAGCGCCACGAGTCAAAAAAGCAAAGATATACATCACCAGTTTTGTCATAACAGATATTAACAGATTTTCAAAATTATATTAGGCTACTAGCACACTCTCAGACAAAGATGCAATAAAGTAATCGTTAGAAATCCCTCCACAGCCGATACGCGTCGCTACACTACCTTGCGAAATAAAAATATCAGAAAAAAATAGCCAAGTAATTAAACCCTATACACTACAGTGTCATTTATTGACACCATACGTCAGAAATTTTGCGAGTTTATTTTTGCGATATTGCGTCAGCCTCCAAGTCACACTAATTTTTTGGCAATGCTATTAATTTCAAAATAAATAAAATTGCTTGAAACTGCAGTAAACATTTCCAAAAGACGTCGGGTTTTAATACATTTTTGCGTACACAGCTGATCATCTGTCTACTTAAGCTAATATACCCCGTGAGCCTACAAGTATTACGTTTTTTTCTCAGCTGATCTCAAAATGCGGCAGGGAAAGAAAATCATCAAATCGGTTTACGACTGCCAAAGCTATCACATTTTGATCTACGCTGCAAATTAAGCATTGGCCTTTGGCAGAAACGAGGAAATTTGCTGCATAAAATTGCTGCATAGCATTACCACGTTTGCAAGCGTCAAAAAGTAATCTTAGGCATATTTGAAGCTGTATTCACTTAACATTTTCTATCGCGTCAGTAGCTAAGATTCTAAGGCGGTACGCGCACGTAAAAGCAAATTTAATATAAAAAAGAGAAAAAGTTTTTTTTTTGTTTTTGTCCTATATTTTACGTGTTTAACACACATAAAATATAAACAAAACAATGATTTCTGTTTTATTTCTATATCCTATGCAAAGTGAAGCAAAAACAGAAACAAAACCAAAACTAAGACAAAGCTGTCTAAAATTGTTTCATTTCACGTGTGAGCACAGCTTAACGCACCGGTCTAAACGAGTTTGTATCAACTAAAGTTAACTTTACTGTGAGCTAACAACATATTTCGCATAATAGCTTAACACTATTATCATATTTTACATTGTACCGTACAATAACAACACGAGCATTGATTGAGCGAAAGTTAACAGTCAATCACGAAAACAATACAACATGGATAAAGACGAAAATGTGCCGTTATCCGGACTGAAAGTTTATTTGAAACTATATCCAGTTCACAGTCACGGTGTTAAAGTTATCTCGTTACACATGTCGCAGAACTTTGCCACAGAACTGCGATTAATTTAGTGCTTTTTTATGATCATCATGATCATCATTTAATTCGCCAACACAGGTTCAAATAACAATACAATAAAGCGGTAGTGCGTCAGAAGCAACCGAGCAATATGATATGACTGCGCTTACAGCTGCCCACATGCAAAAGCTTTCAACATTGAATCTGACAATGTTTGAGCGGCAAATACATGTGTGTTTTTGCATACCGTCGGTGTGTAAAAATACGCGCGAAGATTTTTTTGCATAATTTCATATGTTTGAATTGCAACGCTGTTTCTCAGTTTCATAAGATCACTAAACACGTTTTCAAAGTTTGTTGCAAAACACATGTTCTAAATACACTGTTTGATTTATTCCATTCTTATGGCACTTTTAAATTTTTTAGACGTAAAAGTTAAGCTACTTACTGACATGTATTGTACATCCAAAACTGCAGTATCGGTCCTAAGATATAAAACTACAGTACTAACGATATGTGAGTACAAGTCGTGGCGGATCAGTAATCGTTTTACCTTCGATATGATGACCGATCAATGTTCCAAAAACATCCAATGGATCTTTTTTATTTAAAGCTGTGCTACCAAATAATGTATTTGTATTCTTATTCAGCAGAATAGTAGCTTTTATTCGAATATTAACATTCGTGTTAAGATCCTAATAGCTCGAGTGAGAATACGGCGTGATAGGCAGTTTAATACAATTTATAAACTTCACAATTGAAAGCACCCGCAACGCTTGGTGTTTTACGAGACACTGCTTTAGCGCAAGCAATTTCGCCTAAGCCTATAGCTGAACATTTCTCCCTAACGTGGTCTATCGTCTGCTTACCTGTCGTCTGTCACGAATGTGTAGCTTATTTACACGGTTTGACGGATTTACCTCCCACTTAGCAGGTACACTTCTTACGTGACTAGTTTGATGCAAACAATAATAGCGACCGGAAATTTAAAAAAGACATGCAACGTACCTAGCGGCCCTTTAATAAAAATTAAGTTCCAACGCCCTAACTGCATCAAATAGTGACTTATTTTCAAAAATGTTCACCAATATGTTTTGCCAAAAATTGCAATTAGGTGATTATTAATGATCCCATCATAATCCAAATGGTCATTACGCTACTTTGCCAAATACGCTCCCTGTCCGCTCGATCTTCATCGATGCACATTAATATTCATGACGTCCATGTTGAAGCATTGATTTTTGTGACGTCACGATGCATCGATGCAATCAACTCTCAAATATAGGCTACACGGTGTTTCATAATAGCAACCCCTTTTTCTTTCTTTCATAATTTACTCAAATGATGATCAATTTACTTAAATTTTTACCAGTTGCAGTTGAAAGGTATATCAATGCAAAATATTTTAACAAAATATGACAGTTAATTAAATATTTTTTGCTAGTCGTTACGTAACGCTGACGTCATAATGTGTCACGGGTACAAGCTTGCTAGTTTCAACCACCGATGGTTTCAACTGGTGCTGTAAGTTGCTACCCTGCTTCGACGGTAAACTTAATTTGCATCGCTGATGAAAAATGTTCATCGTGTCAGCACTAAGCAACATGGGGACATGAAATCAGGCATCTCGCGATCCAAAAACTCAACCTTCTCGAAAGCTCGGAGTGCTAGTGCACTGTCTTGCTCGAACATGTGAAAGTCCAAATATCTTTACGGACACGTAAATACGATTGCTTTGCACGTTTTTTTGTGGCCGCAACTGTAAAACTTCAAGAATTTGTCACCAATGAACCAGGTTTTTCACCATCGGAGCAGGGTAGCAACTGACAGCACCAGTTGAGACTAGAAAACTCGTGACACATTATAACGTCAGCGTTACGTCACGACTAACAAAGAATATTTAATCAACTGCTATATTTTGATGAACTATTTTGAATTAATATTTGTTCAGCTACAACTGATAAAAATGTCATGCAAATTGATCATCATTTGAGAAAATTATGAAAGAAAGAAAAGGGGTTGTTTTCTATGAAACACCGTGTAGTACAGATTATACGGTTGTCAAAGTTCGAGGCTTTCGTCCTCTTCCTCGATGCTTGGTCGCATTGCGCCGGCGACAAAGCCGTGGTGGTGAAGCGCGGAGCTTGTAAGATCTGAGCGATATACAATGTCCACTGGTCCTCGGTTGGAGGCTTCTCCAGCTTGTTGGTCCTTGGAAGTATCGCTCTGCCTCGAGCCTGATACATTCTTACGACGTCCGCCGGACAAATTTGGATCGTACTTAACGAACTCGTTAAAGAGGGCGTCGGTCTTGGCGTCGATGCTGTAGTCGCGGCTCAGTCCTCGCCTCTGACGAGGATCAGACAGCGCCTCACATGACGAAGACGCGTCTGAGGCCCCACTCCCGCCGCCCGACGTCGTCGAAGGCTGTTCCAGACTGTTGTCGCTGGAGCTCGGTTCACCGACGACCTCGGAGTAGCCGTGGACAGGCGGCATGGGCGCTGGCGGGTGTGATGTGGTCTCCGTCAGACTTCCGCTGTGGTGAACTTCCTGCACTTGTTTCTTGCTGCGGTATTCACGTCGCCGTTTCGACGCGGTCTTTATGTTGCCGCGGCGGATATCTTGACTGGATGCGGTCGTGTCATAGTGGGGCTGTCTGGCGTGGGTTCGGGTTAAGTGCGTTGATGCACTCGACTGAATGGCTGACGGTAAGACACCGGACTTTGCTGCGTGCACAAAACGCTCCTGACGGTGCGTCAAACCTCGAGCGGCGTCAGTCGTCAACAGCTGATGGTGACTTCCCAGCAGCATTTCCTTGCAAGCTTCGTGTCGTGGAGACAGCGACGTCATTGACAGAGTCGCCATCGTCGCCGATACTGTTTCCGGTCCGACGAATTTACTTCCGGTAGAGCTAGTGGGCGACGCAAACGTCGTCTGGTCGCGCGTCGAGCCATCTGATGACAGAAGGCCGGGAGACGGTGGCGGCATTGCGGGGCTCGGATGAAGAGATTGTCCGCCAGCATACACGGCCTGCGTGTTGAAACTGGCGGTCAGACCGCACTGCGGTTGAATGTCCTTAGTAAACACTTCGCCGCTGTTTGATCGTCGGTGATATTGGTCTGACACTGGCGTGAGCTTCGAGTCCCTTTCAGTCCAACTGGACGACCGACATTCCGAGCTCGACGCGCGGCGAAGTGGAGCTATAATTGGAAGCGAGATCGGTGCTTCTGCGTCACCCCTGACGACCGCCGACGTCTTGGACAGGAAGCTGCCAGCCTGCTGGCGTATCCGGTCGAAACTAGACGTCAGCGCTCTACCGACGGTCTGCGTCCGTTCCGCAAACTTCCCCAGAAACGCGGCTTCTGCAACGAATGGGATGTTATGCTGTTTTTTTGGATTCGAGTCGTCGGCTGTCGGCTGCTGACCGCTACCGGTGGAAGATATGCCGGTGAAGAACTCGCTGATGCTGCCGTGGCCGAGCGTCTTGGCGCCCGACGTCGCCTCGTCGAGGTGTTGCTGCGGTGCAACGGGTTTGGCATCAGGGACCGCCAGCTGAAGCACAGGTACCACGATCTTCTTCGGCTGCGGAGACGTGGCGCCAAACTTCATCGGAAGACTCGGTACTTCGAGCGAGTACTGGGGTCGACCGACAACTGACGTGGCGGGCTGAGTGAGCAGTCCGGGTGGAGCTCTATCCATGGATCGCGTCCCAATCGTCGCCAGCAAGGACGCAGTGGCTGCTCCGGCGCCGGCGGCTGACTTGCCGAGGGACTGTTGCGTCTCGAGGGACTTGTATCCGCTGTCGTCCCTCATCTGATGTAGCTTGTGGCTGCCGGCGCTCGTCGACTTGTCCGTGCTGTCCGTGTCCATACTGCCGCCGCCTCCTCCGCTACCAGCCGTTGCAGCTCCAGTCGCCGACGACGACGAGTCCATGGACGTAGTGGTGACTGGCTCGCCGGATCGACTGCGACTGGTTGAGTCCGAGATATCGGTCGGCACGCTGTCAAAGCTGTTTTCGGCGGCAGCACGTGCTGCCTGGGTGGTCTCAGCGACGAGGGTGGTACCTGGCTGTGCAGAGCTCACGGCTGGTGTCTGCTGGCGTTGTGTTCCACGCGGCATGATTGTTGCGATGCCGTATCGCTCGCGCCGACTGTTGGCCGGGCTTCCCTCCCCTGCACCGCCGCCGCTCGGCCGAGAACTGTGATGACCCGCCGCGGTGGGTGGCGTCTCGACCGGTGGTTTCTCGGGTGACCTCGGTATGACGGTGTCCAGTGACCCTGGCGCCGTGCGACTGGTCGCGGCGTGAACAGTGGTCGCCGTCTGACGGACAAGTTGTTCGGCGCGGTCGACTGAGTGTACCTGCACGCCGCTCGGTGACGGCGCCACGCGGTACAGACGTCGAGGTGAGACGGACGAGTCAGCTGACGACCAGGTTGACTGAAGACGAGCCTCGGTCCAAGGAGACATCGTCCTGCATCAACAACATTAGCAACCATCACTGCAGCTTCGCGTTTATCAGTTTATCGGTAATATGTGTAAAACCATCGTGTTACAGGCCGTAACAGACCCTTCCCCAACGGCGTCAATGGTTAAGAACGTTGGGGGCCAAAAGTTGCAGTTTTCCGATAGACAAATGCAATGTCCCGACAGAGTAGATAAGGATGCTCAAAATTTTAACTTTGTTTTTTAATTTCTCCAAAATGGGGATTACCAGACCCATTTTTATGTCTTTGAAAGAGAGTTTTTCGACAGGCTAAACGCCGGGATGGAGAGTCAAAATTTAAGTACGTGTTAATCGCTAGAGGGCAACACTGTGGAAAAAAGACATCTCCGTTTAAGTATGTGCTCTGCGAGTACTGTGAGGTTTGAAAAGAAACACGCAATTAGTCCGCCCGGAAACGGTAGTTTCGGGAGCGAACTTATGTTTTACTGCAGATGTTTTGAAATTTTTTTTCTTTTCAACGCGAGATCTCCGAGATGCGTCGGCCGACTGCGCAAAATTTGGCACGGTGATCAGACCTCGGCCAAGTTTTATAATGCCGGTCCAAAATTTCGGGAACCCTTTGCCAAAAAAATTAGAAACCAAAAACATGCAAAAATTTGGCACGATTTTGGACGACTTCAAACTTCGGCGCTGAATATCTTCGAAACGAATGAGGATATTCAAAATCGGACAAGCGCGTCATCGACCGCGAAAAAAGTCCAGTGAACTTTGGTCCACAAATTACAAAGATCTCGATGTTGAATCATAACCACCCAGATCGACTTTGGAAGACCATATTTCGGCCCTTAAGGGGTGTTGCGCCCTAAAATTTTTACACGCGCTAAAGAATGAACAATTTTGCTAGCGGACCCCTTATTGGGAACGGGGTCCGCCTTACAATTTTTAAAGGGGGTCAAAAATTGGCTTAAAATTTAGTAAATGCGCGCCTATAACATTAGCGGTAGTAAAAGTAGGCCCACCAAACTTTGCCACGTGACGTGCCCCTAGGCGGAAATGATAAAGCGGGTACAACTTTTCGGGGGTACCGCATTCTCAAAAGTTGGGAGGGCACAAAACGTCCAAAATTCAGTGTGATTTAAAACAACGTTCAAGTTTAACTGCAGATATCTTTGGAACGGATAGAGATATCGATAAGATATTAACGGCGTTATCAAGCAGAGTTCCTCAAGTACAAAAAAATAGTGAACTTTGGTCCACTAACAAAAATGTTATGAGCGCGCATGTTGACCCAACCTATAGTCGACATTGCGCGTTTTGCGTATGCTAATGCATTTGAGTTCGCGCCACGTGATTTTGCTACCGGGGGAATTTCACCCTTCCCTTGAATTTTTCCTCAATCAGACTTACGGCGCCGAGCGGATTCACGTTGAACTTTGCCTAAAATTTTCAGTTTTTATTTTGTCTGAACTACGTACGCCTACATTACACCGCGGTTTCTAGCTCGGTATAACTAACTCACTGTCTGGCTGGGCTGATAGGTACTCTAGGTCGGTGGTAGACGCGTGCGCCGCCGAAGTCATCGTCGTCGTCGGCCGTAGAGAACTCGGTGATGCGTAGAGGATCTTTAACGTTTGGCAGACGACGCCTGACGACATGTGGCATCGCTACCTGCGCCGGCTGCATTCCTTTCTGTCTCTGCAGCAGATATCGATCCTCGTAGCTGTGAACGCGCCTTGTCGGCCGCTCGATGCTGGCTGATCGACGCGTGTCAACGGCCGAGTGCTCGAGACTCGTCCACTGACGCTGGTCGCGCTCTGCCGCCGCCGAGCACTCAGACACCGGATGTCGAAGCACGCGACATCGACGATCTTCCGGTCCCGCCGCCAGCCGCTGCCGCTGCCCTGGCAACTGCCGCGGCACAACCACTTCCGGTCCGCGT
>Ga0056128_1001758_pt1 | contig 24902 bp, 12 predicted proteins | sample WorMetLIZISLAND2_FD_71113 | JGI IMG/M metagenome (GOLD analysis project Ga0056128, IMG submission 71113) | Marine gutless worms symbiont microbial communities from Max Planck institute for Marine Microbiology, Germany - Olavius geniculatus... ... | reverse complement strand
TTGTCGTGTATGTTCTATATATATATATATATATATATATATATATAAATTCACTTCTAGCACTTCTTCGTTTGTCATTTTCTTTAACTAACCATACTGAGTCCTTTTAGCGAACGTCTGCATCAAATTTCTGCATCAGCAAATTTAGCCATTTACTTCATAGTATACGTACACGCTACCGACTGTATATCAGTTGTTCTCGTAGTTGATGGCTTAGGTCTTGCTGCTTTCGCTGACGGACAGAACGTGTAGGCCTAACTCTGATAGCTGCGACAGTTCGAGAAAATGCGACGCTGCAGGCACGGTATTACGCGATTTTGTGTGTCGAATGGGCGGCCGCAGACCCTGAATGGAAGAACGTGTCGATAATACTCGTCTGTCTGGGGAACTGCATGGACGCTGGGACATCCCATCACTGTTAGAACGAACGAAGATTCGCGCCCCGTATTTCGGACGTCGCAGATGTGCGTCGCGCTCCGGTGTGGTAAAAATGTCTCCCTCATGAAAAATCCGCCTGGGGAGAGATAATCACGGAATAGATGTCTCTCTCCTTTATTAAAATATTGCCGGTCCCATAAAAGTCTCTCCGTTATAGGATCGCCCCCATAAAAATCTCCCCCGGCCAACAATTTACCGGTAAAAATCCGTCCCGCCCGCCGGTCAGGGCGGATTAAATTGTCGGCCGAGGGGAGACTTTTCTAGGGGGGGCGATCCTATAATGGAGCACCCCGGCGCCGATAAACCGATAATCGCGGGCCGCGGCAGTCGACAGAAATTTATCGGCAATTTCGTTGCCCGATTGCTTGTCGCGGCGAACGGACACATAACTGGCGGGCAAGACTTTGACAAGACTTTGCGAGACATCGGAGAGAAAATATGTTGGTTCGGATCAGACAACATCGCACAACAATCGCTCCGATGCGCCAGGAAGCGCCATGGACAGCAGATAACGCGCAGCGGTAAAATGACGGCACGAAATGCAGCGCTAGGCACGGGGTGGCATGTAACAAAGCACCAGACATCTCTCCCAGAACTTACTCCACTTTGCTTTCTGCAGATTACAACATTGGACCCTGCGTCGCAAAGTTATGTAGCAACTTGGAGCATCTGCTTTTAACACGGTAGTGCGCTGACGCAAAGTGGGTGAGATGGCAAATGAGCGTACCTCACATTATTCCATCTTGCTTGCCACCTGCGTGCCAAAAAGTTATCAACGTTGGTGGATATTTGACAAAGTTCTGACAAACGGAAATGCAGTGAGAATATCCGGCGAACAATAACGACTAACGAACATACGATACTCACTAATGTAGTAAAATTGTGTCGAAAAAAATCAGCTTACTTTTAGTTTTTCAATTGTATAAATATCATAATACCGTGATCAGGCGAAGGACGTCGGCACTTGCGGTTGCTATAGTGGTGATCGCGTGATGTAAGTAAAGTAAAGTAAGTAAGTAAAGTAAAGTAAAATGTAAATTTATATAGCGCATATTGTTAAAATTAACCTCTAATGCGCTTGTCACACTAGTACTGATGCTCCGATTGACGGCTAGGCCTATCATTGCAGCCGCATTCGCAACAAACTGACACCGTACGTCTGCAGTTTATACGATTTACCTCACGGCACGTTGACTGTCCGCCTGTCGCTGAATCCGTTGCCACGGCAACAACATTCCAGCTGGAATGTTGTTGTCCGCGTCATTGTCCAGTCCACACGTCGCCGCCGAGCGGATGGAGAAAACGTCGAGGCGTTTAGTTAGCCTACGTGAGATTTTGTAACTGCTATGTTAACCTGAGCAGATGCTAGCGTAAATCTTACAGTGCAGTTTTTCAAAAACCAAAAATAGGAATGCAAATAAACGATAATTTGTTGTCGAGAAAAATGTTGAGTGTACGATTTTTGCTTGCATTAATGTGCATTTGAAACAATCATTTAAACTTTGCCAGATGCGATGATGCATATCAGAATTTTATCGGTATTTGATATCGACGTTTAAATGTTTATCTGTTTAGGCCTATCTCTCTATAAACGCCGTATTGCCATTGTATGTTGTTTGTTTGTCCGTTTGTCTGTCTGTTTATTATTACGTTGATCACCACATATAGGCCTATATCTGCGCTTATTTGGATAATAATTACACAAATAATCAATAGACAATTAGCTTTTTTGTATAGCTGAAGTCGGCGACATAATCTCACAGCGAAATACATCGTTTTTGTCTTGATTTCAGTTACTTATTTGTCACCCAAAAGTAAGCATTAAAACATCGCGCATTGTACGCTGCGACAGGAGGGCGCTGTCGGTTCTAACTTGCTAGCGTCATATAAAAGCGACGTAACTGAACTGAATCCAACTGACACGGTGTAGTTTTTGACAAACTGATCAATGGACAATCAGTGATGATTACAGTAAGCACTGTCTATCGGTATCGTTGTCTTACGCGACTACGCTCACGTACGCGTCAACCAATGACCACTAAGCTCACCCTGCTTGCATTGCTTGTAACGTGCTCGTTGGTCAGTTCGTCAAGAACTAAACCGTGCCACTTCAGTTCAGTTCAGTTACGTCACTCTATACGCGCCTTTAGATCACAGAGTTTAGTAGCTCTGTAAGTTTGCTGGATTGGCGTCGAAGGTCAGTACGAGATGGTAGGCGGCACGCCGCGCTGGGACGCCAAATGCACGTTCGACTTCTACAGCAGTCCAACGTCGAAGTCTGGCCGTTTCTTCTCTCCACGCTACCCGCAGCTCTACCCGCCTTCGTCCGTCTGTCTGTACGTGTTCTTCGGACTCCGCGGTGAACGCGTTCAGATCACGTTTCACAACATTCAACTCGACGTGCCGCACTACTCCAGGTGTGTAGGTCTGCCGCTGATAATTAAAATAAACTAACAAATTAAAACTAGGAAAGCACTCGGAGAGCGCAGACTTCTGCCAAGCATGTTAAACGCGCGTCTCGTGAGCATTAGCTCAAATTTCCGGATCACCCCCAAAATTGAATCACTTGTAGTTTTTGCCATTCCCAACATTCCCTAAAAATTTCAGAAAGATCCTTCCATAACTTTTTGAGTTATTTTGCTGACACACAGACAAACAGACTTTGGCAAAAACATAACCTCCTTGGCGGAGGTAATAAAACTACTAGTAGTGGCCAATTGATTAGCGATGTATAATTGACCCAGTGGAGTCTGGGCTTATGTTGGCTGCAGAGGCGTTGCCACGGGATGTTGCCAGACGTTGTTGCTGAGATCGGTACAAATCTTGGGCCTGATTTACAAAACATCTTGCGACATTTTTATGACATTTTGCACACGTACTGTGATTTTACGCCAATGTACGGGTCGGGTTTGAAGATTGACTCGCTTTCGTACGTTAATTTCACAGTGGACGTTTTATAGTTTGAATGAGGCAAGTTTGCTGCAATAGCTGGACCTTTTTTAACGTTAGGCGTGCTGCTCATGGACACCGCTGGAGGTTCCGCCATAGACCGCCGTTATAGGGGCCATGTGTGTCCAGCCCACATTTTTCACCCAGCAACGCCCCTCGCGGATTGATGGTCGTGGCTTGGAGGTGTCAACGCCGCACGTATCTCAGAGCGGGCAAGAATGCGCTGCGCAGTTGAATAGCGACGAGACTTTGACGACGAGAGATCAGCTGCCGCAGCCGCAGCCGCAGCTGCAGCTGCAGGAATTCAGGATATAGTCGCCCCACGGACAAATTCTCTCGGACCGAGTCCAAGCAAACAGAATCTTACTAAAAATATGACGATTTGTCTTTTAGTAGACTCATAGATTGAAACGGTAACTTAATAAATTATATGAAGTCATCGATATAAAACTTTATTACGGTCGTTCCGGTGTAAACACCAGCAGTTGCCGGACCGTCAACAATATGTATCAAAATAATGGTTGTATATTGATGAATTTATATAACTTATTTCATAACGATTTGCCGTAAGACAGAATCCCCGGACTTAGCCGCCTCCTCGTATAATACTGACAAATGCTAAAGTTGTGTTCAACGCAACCAAAAATGAAATGAACTGGCCAATGGATTTCAGCTCACCTCAGATCAGTTCCGTCCCTTTGAACACACTTTAAAAGTGTCCGGCTATAACAGCAACGACAATGTTCTTCAGCATACGACGTTGGAGATAGTCCGTGTTTTGCTAACGTGCAAATAAAGTACCCTACACAATCGTCGTAATGTTTTTATCACAACAATCTTTCGTGGGGGATTCTGTCCTATAGAAGAGGTGTAACATAGAGCAGGGGGAGGTTCGTCCAGCAGATTTTCCGCTTCCCAGCTGCAGCAGCTGACCGATCAGCCTGACAGCGGGTATTGTATGCGGGGTTTTTGTGTGGCAGTCGATGACTGATGGCTGTCGCGGTCGCCTCATTGTGTCGCTACGATTGACCGATGGCCGTACACAGTTTAATGCGGCGGGCGGCCGGTGTCACATTAAATGTCTCTCCCATAAAAAAAATCCGCCCGGGCAAAGATAATCACGGAATTGATAGGTCTCCTTTTATCAAAATATCGCCGGCCTTATAAAAAGTATTCCTATTATAGGATCGTCCGCCATAAAAGTCCCCCCGACCGACAATTTAGACCTACCGGCAAAAATCCCTCCCGCCCGGGTCGCCGCCGGGCGGGGCGGATTTTTGCTGGTAAATTTTCGGCGGGGAGAGACTTTTCTGGGAGGGGAGGCGATCTTGTAATGGGGCACCGGCCAGCGGCAGATCGGATCGACGGAGAGACAAACGTTTGCCCAGTCGTTGTCGCCTCCGTTTTATGCCGTGTAGTAGATCGTAGTAGGCTACGCTGGACACCCAGCGATTCTAAGCACCAAGCAATTCCTTACACCCATACTATCAGTTACTAAGGCACTGAGTGAAGTATAATGGGTAGGCTACGTAAGGCAAGCAAGACCGAGCAACTTATCGGAAATTGGTACTAATAACTACAGAATAATTATAAAATTATCACATAACTAATATTTTGAATAGTGATAAATAACTTTTGACCCATCATTGTCACTTTTTCATCAACATTTTTTTTCTAATTTTAGGTTACGTTTGTTTTTTTTTTATCTTATTTGAGTCTTTCTGCTTTTGACTTATTTACTTGATTTTTTTCTCACGGTCAAAATCGCGTATTTTTAGACGACTACACAAGGTCTTTTTTTGCGAATGTGTAAATAGACAATGTGATGTGCCTGCACGTTTTGTGGAATGATGACGTTTCATATTTTTTTTAGTTCAGGTTGACTTTTTTCGTTTTTCGTTGGATGTTTGCTTGTTTATTACTTGAACTCTGCTGTCAGTGACCGACAAATAATTGGTGCTAATAATTAATTAATAGTCTACTATTGACAGTTTAAAGTGAAAATGGCACCGGTGTCAGTCTACAGTCAGCAGTGGAAAAAAGGCAAATAACTGATGAGTCTGTTAAGTCTTAGTGTTTGCGGACACTTTGAAAACGTCACTTCTGATGGCAGACTGTTTCAAGTTTTTGCCGTCTATAAAGTTAAATAAATATATAAGACATCAGTTTATACACTTGCTAACGGAGACATGCAATGACTGACACATCGAAAACAGCAAAAATTATAAAAGGTGATATCGCTCACCACCACATCGCCTAACTGTCAATGTGCTGTTGAATTTTATCACTTTTTTAATGATTTTTGCGGTTTTCGATGTGTCAGTCATATAAGTAACCTTGGCTGTATCTTTCACCGTATCCGAGATATGGGCAGTTTTCCGTTGAAAAAACGCACATTGTTATTTCTTCAGTTCAATCCGAAATTTGAAAATGTTTTCCTTGCACTAGATTGCTAAAATTGTGCATGCCTAGGTTTATGACATAGGGCTGATTATTCGCGCAAAAAGTTTTTTTTCCACGATCTAACGTTTAGCTACAATACATCCGTTAGACGGACAGACGGACAGACTGACGACGACGACGACGACAGATGACAATCGTAACATAAGCTTGACCGTTACGGTTATAACCCGTTTACACGAGGAAGCAAACATGAGGCAAACGTATTCAAAATACACGTGCTCGACGTGTGCTCTAAGTTTGCTTCATGCATGCTTTCTCGTGTAAACGGGGTATTACTTGAGTACGGTCGACTAATAAATGAAATAAACAACAGTGTCGTTGGTGTCGATGTTGCGTGTTTGTGCGTTTATCAGCGGCGGAGACTGTACTTCGAGTCCAGACCGGCTGGTGGTACGCGACGGCGTAGACACGCACTCGTCAGTAGTGCTGAGGCTGCTTTGCGGTACACGCAACGGTGAGACGATGACATCGTCCGGCGAGGCGCTCAGCGTTCAACTGTTGACGGACGCCGCACGCCAGCGTCAGGGCTTCGCCGCCACGTTCAGCTTCGTCGATGCGGCATCCGTCACGCCATCTACCGGCAGTGAAGTGCTACGACCCACCCTAGCTACCAGCATCACCGTCACTGACGCAGGCTGGTCTCCACACACTGGCGACTCACGACAAATCAACGTCCCCGGTTTGCAGCACCGCGATTAATTAACTATACCGTATCTCACCAAGAAGCCCAGCTGTAGCTAGAATAGCCGACCGTATTGGTTGTCGGTGACCTTCAAGGTCATTCAAAATCGATGATTTTCATTTTTTTTGAAAGGGTGTATGCCACTTCCTATTAGTAATTAATAGTTACCTTGGCCATATTTCTCACCGTTTATAGATATGGCCAGTTTTCCATTGAATTTCGTCTTCTTCATTCAACCCCAATTTGAAAATGTTTCCCTTACTATAGATCGTTTAAATTTTGCATGCCTAAGCTTAAATCACATAGCTAATTATTCGTGTTTTTTTTAAGACCTACCCGTTAGCCAGGGTACATCCGTTACAAGCAAACGGACAGACGACGACGGACGACAACCATGCCAGAAGCTCGATCGTTATTTAAGTACGGTAGGCCAAAAACGTGCCACTTTTATTTTTTTAATAGCTCAACTGGTAAAACATTGGCCGATTTTAATAATTTTTGGCTTGCAACATTAAGATGAAACTTGGCGTAAATGACTGTAGTTTTGCTCGTTTCATCTTAATACTGTCTTTGCACTACTTTGTGAAATGCGGAAGTCGAAGTTTGGCCGTTGAGAGACAGTGTATAAATAGCAATTACTTTCAATCGGTACTTTACGAATAATGCTGCAGTTCGATTTTCAACGGTAAAAACTAAAGACTGCGAGATTTGAGATCGCGGCGCATTGTGACTAATTGCTAAATTAGCGTCTTTCGAATTCTTCTTTGCTTACTTACTCATTTTTCATAGTTATCAAAAATTCAATGCGAGTCAAAAAAAGCATGCGACATCGAGTTCTGTTCAACTTTGTCTGATCTTTGCTTATTTTTGTTTTTTATTGTACACTTTCCAAAACAGTTGAGATTAATCGTACCGCGCTTAAAACTTGTTGCTGCACTAACTTGTAAAGACGCGTACAGAGCGACGTAACTGAACTGTACTAAACTGACACGGTTTCGTTTTTGGTATTAATGCAGGGCGAGCTTACTGGTCATTGGTTGACGCGTACATGAGCTTAGTGACGTAGGCCACCGACGCCGTTAGACGGTGCCTACTGTAATGCATTACTGCTTGCTTATTGGTCAGTTCGTCAACAACTTAACCACGTCAGTTCAGTACAGTTCAGTTTATTAGCTGTCAGAAAGTTAACGTGTTCTCTCAGCTCAGGTCACCAGGTGAAAGGTAAATTCGCCAAGTTGCTCGATATGACCGGTAGCAGTTGCAAGTTTACAGAGGATCTAACTACTACTACTTCTTTCTATTGTAAAATAATTTTCAGTATCGGACGTACCTACTAATAGAGGCGGTTTTCTTGCAAACGTAAAATAATAATGTAAATCCTCCAAAATTCTGAACTGGTTCGTGTGTTACCGCTGCGAACTTTATGCTGCTTGCTGCTCATATTGTACATATAAATAAATACTCTTTCCAGCGTCGAGGAGTATCCAGTCTTGCCATTCCGTTTACGAACGGCTAAATGTTGATTTGTGATACTTGTGGGCACAAATTTGATTTATGCGGTGTTTGTGTGCAGCTGGTAACGGTCAGCACAACCCAGGCGACTCGCCGTTTCAACTCACTGCGACGACACCGTGTAAGTCTTTCGTCCTGCGTGCCCAGCCGCTTGTATAATAGATCTTTTTCCCGTGCGGAAGCAAATCAGTTTACAAATGTTGACGAATGCAAGAAATGCAGCTTTGACCGGCCCAAAATGTCCAAGCCGTTTCAGCGATTGTTTTAACTTAGATTTAACTTAGATTTTTAATTTTAAAAACTTAGGGTTTTTTGAAAAAACATTTGGACATTTTTTTTGTTTTTATCTTAAATCTTAACTTGTAAGCTACTGCAAAATCATTTTTGTAAGTGATTATTTTCAAATTGACTCATTCTGAGTGACGTTTGTGCTTTACGTGTTTTTTAATAATTTTTTTGGCTTGGTTTTTTTACTGTTGTTACCGTGATAAAGATCTACAATACTGCGCACATGCGTGCAGTAGATTCAAGGTGTGGGATGGAGTACAGCAGTGAGCAGTCCGCCAGCGGATCGTTCCACTCGCCGCTGTACCCGGACCCGTATCCCTCTGACGTCACGTGTCAGTTCAGTTTCCGGGGCGTCGACACGGAGCGCGTTCAGCTTGTGTTCAACGACCTCGACCTTAGTTACGCGCTCGGCGATGCCAGCGACGCCTACTTGTAAGTACCTGCACTGTACCACAACCTTTCTACAATTTTTTGTTCATCCACTTGCCTTAGAGAAGGCGGGACTTCACCTGCATCGCGTTACGTGTGGTCACGTGGTGAGTACTGTTTCAGATGTAAATAACACGAACTACTTTTGCTAAAAAAGAGGCAATGTTTTCACTTCTGATTCACGTCAGTCTTGACGCTCGAAGGAAGTCTTTTCACCTAGCGACTCAAAATTTTGTCCCGAAAAACTAGAGTCTTTGCGGCAGCCACAATGAAGATTTCGTAATTCTAGCTTGCACCGTTTTGGTACAGTGCCAGGGTGTGACAGACAGACAGACTAACACACACAGACAGACGCGTAGACGATAGCTAAGACGCGCAAAGCATTACATGCTGTTGGGCGTTAAAAAAATCAGCGTACAAATAAGGGCTGCGCTAAGCTGACGCGTCGCAAGGCATTACAAGTCAAACGCTATCTGGCACTATTGTTGTGCATCTTACTTACCTTAAATTTGTATTTTCTATCTGCCGGCGATGGTGGATGAAGCTGGTCTGTTGCCGTGGTTGGTGCAGCTGTGAAGAAGTGGACGTGGTGTCTGTGTACGTGACAATGAACGATGTGCGGCGAGAGATCGGCTCGTTCTGTGGTAGTAAGCTACCGGCGCCTTTGATGAGTCCCAACGCTCAGATGCAGCTCGTCTTTATCAGCCGCACGCTGCCGGACACAAAGAACTACCGCGGTTTCAACGTGTCTTTTAGCTTCGTCAGAGGTACGCTACGGTCACCGGACAGACACTGTTGTTACGCTTCAGTGTCTACTGTTTCAGACGCTGCAGTGTGTACGATAGCGTGCAGTTTTTACGCGCTGCGGCGCAGTGGTGATGCGCAACATGCAACTGTACACATATAAGCCTGCGTAGATACCCCATTGCTGGAGTGGGTTATACCACTACATACAGTCCGGTATCGTACTTACATCACGCTTAGATGGCTTAGACCACACCGATTGCTTTATGACGCACGACTGCAGCTACGTCGTAAAATTTGAGAAAAAAAGTACTAGTGTGGTTTAGAAACAGATACCGAGCTACCGGGACGTAAAATAGCAACGAAAGTAATAAACAAACTGTTGAAAACCGATAGACCTACCAACATTTAATTTTTTTCACGTATTCTGAGCCTAATTACCAACATGTCTATTGATAACCTACACAGTGTACATAATTATAAAGTTCATTCGGTTTATTTATTTTGCTGTAGGCTTATGTTGTCTAGTAGGCCTACGTTCTTGCGTCTTGACAGGTGGCGGCAATAAACGAATACCATGAATGATGAATGATAAACTTTCAGTAGGGGCCTAAACCTGGACAATCACGTTGATACAATAAAAGCAACAGAAACACTGTGTTGGAAAGGCTGGAAGGCTAAGATGGCACCAACAACCGCCCTGTGAAAAAATGTACGGTCTATAGTGAAAAATGCGTGCTACAGGCAATAGTTTTGAGCTCGGAGCGGCATTGTTACGAGTAATTAACGCTGAGTGGCTGAGATTAACTATAGTTTGGCTTATAGGCTCATTCATAACGGCATCCCCGATGATTAAGCGGCCTCGAGGCGTTGAAGGATGGCCGAAATGTTTATTCATAAAGGCGTTTATTCTATCGGCGTCGGATGGCTGTTGATAATTGATATATACTGTATGGCTGGGTATAGGCTACTCTATGATGTATCATTGGATGGCCGCACAGATCAAGTCCTGCTGATGTATGCGCAAAGCCGATTAACCCATTTACTGCTCGTCAGTGATTTATAGAAATCAGTTTCGCCGGCTATAACTTATTGGACCTCCCACCAAGAAACCAATCCCCTATACCTCAGCCTCTTTGCAAGTCGCTTGCATGGAGTAAATCTACATGTACATTCATCACACGGCTCGACTTGGTCCTTGAATCCCATAGGAGTTGGTTTGATATCAATACTCTCATCTGCAGTTTAGAGAAGTTGATGCAATACTGTCTTCAAGGCAGTGCGGACGGTTTTCTGTATGAAATTGAAAGTTTCACAATGTCCAAATCTGACAAGGACAGAACAGAAGCATTTGAAATATAGCCTAATGCTAGATAGAAACAAGAAAAGTCCAGCTAACGCAAGGGGGAACGCGCGACAGCGATGCATGTATGAAGGCCCGGTGCGAACGAAATCTAACCTCACAAGGATGTTTCATTTAGACTTGACGGCGGATGGCGCCTAGCGCCATATCCAGCGCATGAGTTTCACTATTGGCTGAAAATCGCAAGTTTTTCCTACCTTCCTCTCATTTAGCGCTTTCGATCGGGGTGACCCCTTTCGAATTTATGAAAACGCTTTACTGATCCTGAAACTAGAGTCTTTCAGGCAGCCGACGGTGAAGATTTGGTGATCATAGCTTGCACCGTTTTTGACTAATCCACCCGTGTGACAGACAGACAGACAGACGGACAGACGGACAGACAGAATTGCGATGACTAAAACGCGCTACAGCAATACCTGCTGTCGCGCGTAAAAAATATGTGGCACGTGATAAAGATAATAATGCACGCCAATGAGTCAGTACTAAATAAATTTTATGCCGTTAAAGAACTATAGAGTGTAGATAATAGGCAACTTTCGAAGTGTAGCACATTGTTAATTTGTAGCGATTGTTTCAGCAAGCCGTATCGAGAGAGGCCTAAAAGACGCTGTATGGGATAATGTCAAGCAGTTAGCACGGTATAATATGCCAAGTAATCAAAAAGTGGGGCCACTTTCGACTTATTGATTAGCTCGGCACCAAATTTAACGAAAATAAACGTTATTTTATTCTCAACATTAAATCGTAATTTATGTTACTCAATTTTGAAAACGTAAGCGCAGTCACGTAGACAGTTAGTGCCATAATAAGTAAAGAATGTTTAATAGTTTTGTTAAATATAAGAAAGATTAGTAATTTTGGTGCCGATGTGATTAATGTTTCTGAAGTTATACACGCTGTAAAACGAAAGTTTCCCTCTTTTTGGCCTACTTAGCATATAATTGCATACGACGGCAGAGCGAAGGAATTCCTGGAAACGCTTCAGCGTATAGCAAGAGAGCGGTCGTTAACTGACGCAAGCTGGGGTTGGATATTCGGTCAGCGAATGATTGAAAATAATTAGATCTTCAGTGCAGAGCACCGTATTAAGTGTCTCGCTAATAGGCGTATAGGTCTCTTGAGAAATTGCTAGCGCGCCTGCGTCAGCACTAACCGATAAGTAAAACTTACAATAACGCTGTCGTCGTAATTACCGTGTTGGGTGTTTTGTAGATTTCGGTATAAAAACTGGCGAGCGTCACGATTCTCTCGGTAAGTCAGCATCTAAAATTGCACGTCTATTTTTTTCGCTATGATAATGTTACTAACGATGACTATTAATCACTCATAAAATGGTGCTTTGTATAAAATGCGATCTAGGTTGCTTACCCACATAAAAATAATTTTAAGTGCTATGTCAATGTGTATTTTTGGCTTTTGTTTGTTTGTCGACATTTATAGGCCAGTTCAGTACAGTTTATAGCGGAATAAAAATTCTTATAATCGTTAAATCAAAAACAACGGTCAGCGATAATTTGCCGTATTTACAGCTATGAGAATAAGATGCTACAGGCCTAGAAAGCAGTAAGAAAAAGGCCGTGCGTTTTGCAAAAATTTGGTAAAGTGGGCCGCAGTATATCAGAACGTGAGCTAACTTTATACAGGGTGATTTGCCTTTTTGTACCCGAAATAATTCAGGCATTACGTAGTTGAGCGTTTGCTTCTTCTTACTTTTAGAGCGGACTTCAACTAATGGGCGTTCGCCCAGTTTATCTGCCGTAGTTCTGTTACCGTATAGGCTCTAAGCTATAGCGCTACTCGATGTTTCGCCGATCGATTTTACGTACGCGCGGTCGGACTAAGATGATGCGACGCTGCGTTGTGAGGCTTACTGTTAATGATGATGAACCTCGTAAACACGCTGGGAGCTGGCAATAAACGCCTTATTTAATGACATAAAGAGAATAAAGTTGTTTAATGTACGCCTCGAGTTAGCAGGATGCACAACAAATCTGCGAGTAGAAGCCTTCGGAAAAAAAAATGATCGAGCGATGCGTTAAATTACAAGATAAATCTTTAATTATCTCCTTCAAGATGTGGGCTTAATTAAGCGCGGTTACATTCTGCATCTGTGTTTTGTCCTGCATTAATTTTGTATAGGCTTTTTTGCGGTGAAACAAAAATTGCCAGTCACTCACTTTTAACTTTCAAGGCGTCTGACATTGATGGTACTATAAATTCGTTTAAGAGAATTTTTCTGCGTGTCGCCGTGAACTATTTCGCAGCGTAGTCCAACTATATTAAGCGATCTATCGGCCTATACTGACGCGCGTTGTGTGGTCACTGTGCTGTGCCAGCTTGCGGATTTATCTACCGCAGTCAGCTGAGTCCCAACGGGACTTTCACATCACCGAACTACCCGGGCTTCTACCCGCGCAACACCGAGTGTCATTCGTTGTAGTAGTAACCTAGTAGTGGTGGTAGTAGTAGTAGTAGTAGTAGTAGTAGTAACGCGACGCACCGAGTGTCACTATCTGTTCTACGGGCTGGACAACGAGCGCGTCCACATCCGATTCCGGCATTTCGACGTCGAGGGCATGACCAGGTCTGTCTGTCTGTTTATGACGGATTGTGGAACGATTCGTACAGTCCCTTTTATTGCTGTATCGAGACGATTTATGCACTGGGGCGCAGGAGGACAGGAGAAGTAAGAAGTAGTAATAATAAACTAGTTTTGTTAGAGAATGGAGTCTTGGCTTGCGGATTTGCATCGCCTGCCCCCGTCAGCGAATACGACCGCTTTTGACCGTAAAATAAATATACAAAACATTAGTTTATACACTTGTTAAGGCAACATTCATAGACTTGCACATCGAAAACAGCAAAAATTACAAAAGGTGATATCATTCACCAGCACATTGGCAACCAGGGAGGGTCCGGGGTAAAATTAAATGACACCATTCGATTGGCCATCCCTGAAAAACATACCCTAGAACCAAAAATTACGACCTTATCTTATACACAGCCAAAGTTATGACCGTTTTAAGAATTGTTTAATTTTCCCCATAGGCGCCATTGTAATTTTTTTGATTTTTGCGAATAAATACGTTAAATATTAAATTTTAATTTTCTAATTCCAAAAAGGCACTTCCTTGTGCAGAACCGCGTCGTTTGACGCATTAAGCGTATAAATCCCTTAAAAGTCTGACCTATGGGTGAGCGGAAGAAAAAAAAGGCATATATAAAATTAATAAAAAATTTTGCGTATATTTCACCCATTTGCCGAGAAGCCCCCCTTGGAGGAATTTGCATAAAATTTTGCATGACTGATCCCCTCCCGACGTAATCAACCGTGCCAAATTTTATCTCAATCGGGTCAGGGGTTTTGATTGTGTGGGGGGTCGAATTTTTGGCTTTTCCATAAGAAAGAGAAGTCGCCGTTAACACAGGGCTTGAACTACTGCTCAGCCTGTGATAAGGTAAGGAAGTAAATACTGTAAACGGCTAAGCAGAAAGCGCCACAGATGTGCCGGTTAGCGTAGTCGTCAATATTGTCATGCCGAGCAGACAGCAAACTGTTCCACAGGGTGCGCCCATAAAAAACGAACTCCGCTGTTTAGTTAATGTCGGCAGTCGGCAGCTGAATTAGTTCAGTCGACGCAGGGTGACCCGAAACATTTTCCGCTGGGACGCAGATCGAGCTCCTCTAAATAACTAAATAGGCACAAGACCGGACTGGGGCCGTGAGGGCAAGAACGACAATTTTTAAATTGACTCGCAGCAGTAGTTAAAGTTGTGTATAAACGGCGTATTGTACGGATTAAGGGTGCCAATATAGCGCTACAGTAATTCAACGGGCACCCTGGCACGTAAGATAGCCTAACGAGCGCCGTTGACGCGTAATGTCATAGTTAGCATATGCCATCGCAATTCCATCTGTCTGTCTGTCCGTCCGTCCGTCCGTCACACGGGTGGATCAGTCAAAACGGTGCAAGCTAGTATCACCAAATTTTCACTGCCGGCTTCCTAAAAGGCTCTAGTTTTATAATCCGTGCAGCTTTTCCATAAATTCGAAAAAGTCACCCCCCGAGCGACGGCGCTAAATGAGAGGGGGTAAAGAACATTTGCGATTTTGGTAATAAGTCGCCGTATCTCAGAAACGGTGCAAAATACGGCCAATGTTACTATTATAATTAAGTATAAAAAACTTACCAGTTTACATTACTGTGTAAGGGCGACCAAGTTACACATCCTAAACAGCAGAAATCATTTTACTAGGACACAGAGCAATAGAACGACGAACTGGCTGCCCTTACAAACCATGTGACGTGACTCCATTTAACGTTTTCCACTCCCAAAAATGTGTTCTCCAGAGCTTGGCAATAGAAGTATAAAAAGAGAAAAAACTTAATTGAACATTATATTTTACCCATTTACCCCGCCGACCCTGTTGGGCCGATTTGTACCATTTTTGGCACGTAGGGTCAGACCGCCGACTTAATCATTCAAGTCAAATTTTAAGTCCATTGATTTAGGGGTATGGAGGCTACGAGTGCCCAAAATCTGGGGTTTCCCATTGACTTTGATAGTCGCCCTTACAACAGTGTTACGCACTACCGTGCTACACTGTGATCATCAATAGAAAGTCGTACACGCGCTTTCGACTGACACCGAAAGCAATGACCTTGGACGATGCCAAACACGAAAATAGGAGTTTTATTAATTTTTTGCGATTTTAGCTTGCGACGCATATTTCAAGAGTGAATGCCGCCTGCGAGGTACCATGATGGGTACCAGATAAGACCAGGTCGACCACGAACCGTCTCTAGCACAGTCAACAAAGATTTACAAAAGATATGGTTCAGCAACTGAGAGAAAGCAGAGGTGGCAGCTTTTGACAAACATGGAAACATGAATGGCGTCGCGGTCCAATGCGTTCATGTGGACGCCGGCGGAAAACAATCAAGGTCATGGTCAAGAAGTCAAGTAATCTATAGGCCTAATTCTACGTAATCTTACACTGACGCGTCAAAATGTATGCACGCACGTTCTCTTAAGGCGCCTGCAGAACGACGTAACTCGTACTAAACTGCCATGATTTAGTTTTTGACGAACTGGCCAATGGGCACCATCTAACGGCGTCGGTGACTACGTGAGTGATTACGTACGCGCACGTACGCGTCAAGTCAACCAATAACCAATGAACTCGTCTTGCTCGCTCATTGGTCACTTCGTCAAAAACTATACTAAATCGTGTCAGTTCAGTTCAGTTCAGTTACGTCGCTCTATACGGGCCTTTACATTCGCAAAGTCTATTTCAACTGAAGATACAGTTACGATTAGAGTTAGCATTAGTAGCAGGTCGATAAATCTGACACAGTTAGTCGCTAAAGCTCAGCCCTCCCGTATGTGGCAGTGTCACTACAGCCGTGGTACAGGCAGCTGACTGAGTCGAGGTGATTGACTGCGGTCGAGTTCAATTATTAACACTTACACACACCGCGGCGACTGACTATGGTGTATAACGAATGTTGTTTAGTGCCATTCTTCTTCTACGAAGCGCTTCGCAATGCGCCGTGCATTAAAACATAATTAAAAATCAATACACCGGCAACGTACAGCTTGCACAGCGATGCACGTTGTTACCGAAATGCTTTCGGACTAAAATTACAAGTCCGCCGTCTGCGTTACTATATATAACTCGTCATATTGTCAAAACTCTGAAATCGATACGTATCCGCTGATGTTAATCAGTTTTTCTTAGCCATTTTCATTTTATTTCTTCGTAAAGGCAGTGGGTCTATCGTGTAATAAACAGTCAAACTGAGCAGCTAGGCACTTATTACATGCCGTGGTATTTTTAAAAAATTTTATTATAACCCCATCGTTGTGTTTTGCATGCTAGCATTGCTGTGTTGTATTGCATTACATGAAACATAGCAGCACGCCAGTTATATGTGTATCTTCTTTTTCTTCTTGTCTCGTGGTTCAGGAACCGTAGGGGCCAGTTATGAAAGTTCTCCACTTTACGCGATTCTGTGCATGGTGTGACGCCTGTTGTAGTGTCATGTTGCACCACTTCAGTATATCGTCAACCCAGCGCTTCCTTGGTCGTCCCTGGTGGTTGCGATCTTCCACAATCCCGAACAATACTTTCTTTAACAGTCTGTTGTCCGGCATGCGGTAAATGTGACCAAACAAATGTGTATCAGATATACTAAATAAAAGGTCTTTATCTAATATATTTCATTACCTCCGCCAAGGAGGTAATGTTTTTGCCAGACTTTGTTTGTTTGTTTGTTTGTCTGCGTGTCAGCAAGATAACTCAAAAAGTTATGGACCGATTTTTTTGAAATTTTCCGGGAATGTCGGGAATGGCATAAACTACCAGCGATTCAATTTTGGGGGTGATCCGAAAGAAATCCTGAATTCTGGATCACTTTGAAATTTTCGTTAACATTGCTTTCAATGGGGCATAAGGGAAACCGCTGCCAAACCAAATATGGTGCTGCCACCTGGCGAACAACATGGCTTTGGCGGAGGTGTGCGGGCTCTGACTGCTTTTAAGATACACCGCGAAGTCTATACGATTATGTACCCAGTTGCTTGGAGGAAGTCCCCCCGGTGGCAGTAAACTTTTGTAAACCACTGAAAAAAACATAGGTCTATTGGTTTCATTGTTGTTAAATTGAGCTGCTATATCAAACAGTTCCGTACTCCAAACAATTTTTATTGTGCTACCAAATCAAAACAATATCGTTTGTGGAACGTCTTTCAGATACGTCGTCGTGCATTGCCTGTTCAAATCCGGGCGTCTATAGTGGTGTAGCTATTAGCCTACGTCCGTTCATTCATACGCTAAACTGAGTGGCAACTGGTGCTTGGTGCAGCTGTCAGGCGGACACCCAGAGCGACTACGTCGAATTCTCCAACTTCAACGTGCACCTGACCGACCGCAAGATGTCGCGACTGTGCGGCTCCAAGGACAAACTCACTCGCAAAGAGATCGTATCCGACGGAACGTTTTTCCGTGCAACCTTCCATTCCAACGAACTTTACGACGCCACCGGCTTCGAGGCTGTTTACCAGTTCCGCAAGATCGAAGGTGTGGCCAAATATATTTAGGCCTACCATATTTTTATAACATTATCTTAGCTCGTCATGCTGGACGTTAGCTCGTCGCGCTAAAGCTCTGTAGCCTTTGATGCAAATTGTATAGAAACTGTGTCAGTATTTCGAAAACTGGGCTAACATTTGACCCAATTTTGGGGCAATTATGACAACTTGGTGGTTAACTTTTCTGGCTGTTGGTAGGCCGCAGTCCATAGCTTTTTGACTTTTGCGTTTGCGACGGAAACTAAGGGAAGAAAGAGGAAAGAAATCGATCATTTAAACCAGTCCAGATTTTAGACGTAGCGGCCAATAATGTAAGGCATATTGGCCTTGACTTTGAACGGCAAGGCCAAGGGTCACTTAGTGCAAAGGACAGAGAGTCAATGTGCCAGAGCACCAAGTGGGATTTGTTAGCTGGACACTGCTAATTTATCACAAGCTTTGCTTCCTTTTCATGTGCCCATAAACGAACAGTGGAGAATATGCCTTACATTTAGTCTCGGCCTCAGCTTCGGCTTTGGCCTTGGCCTTGTACATTGTGGTCTTGTTAAGATCTTTGGTAGCAGTGACTTGTGTCCCCTGTCGATGTGAGTGTTGACTGTCTGTCTGTGTGTTACATACAGAAGCGGCGTCATCCAACAAGCGTGCGTTGTCGTCGTCTGTGGCGTCGTCTCTGCGGCCCAGTGGCTGGACGACGTGGTTGTTAACTGCGGTGGTGATCGGCGTCACGGCGGTTGTCTTGGACGCTCCTGTGCGACGACGACGACGGGCGTCCCCCACACGGACTAGCGGCCTTGTCTGTCGTCATAGTGCCTCGCTGCTGCCCATTTCTACTCGATCACGGCAACCTTCTCCTAGGACGTAGCGCCTGTTCGACCTGTCACTCAACCGCTAAGCCCACCCACGTGCTCTGCTGACAGATGACGCAGTGGCGTAGACAAGGGAGGGTGGGGGTTACGGGGCACGTCCCAATCTCAAATTGCTGTTGAAAATAGATAAGGATTCAGGAAAATAATTACAATTGTTGCCACCAGATATCATATTTTAAGACAATAATTACACAAAATTCGATTTGGATTTTATGGGGTTCTACTTCTAAGTAAAGGAAAAGGAGAGGGGAAGTGGGGAGAAACTAAGAAAAAAAAGGGATAAAGTAAGGTGAGAGAAAAAGAGGAATGCAAAACAAAGAGGGGAAGGAAGGAAGGGGAAGGGCGACGAGGCCCCCAATTCACATTTTTGGCTACGCCACTGGGATGACGTCTTATCTCGATCGCTTTGATGTTTGCACTATAGGCATAATTTTCAGGCATATGGTAACATTTGGGGCGGATTTTACTTCGTATTTTGTTCGTTTTTTACCGTCAAAAACCGAAAATATTGCCACACAAACTAGAAAAATAAATCTTTTTTATCATGTGATATAGGTTCTATCGCCAAACATTTTCATTTAGCTATCACTTTCGGCTGGCGTTTGGTGGTATCCTCACTTTTTGACCCAAAGTCTTGTGTAGCGTGCATTGACATAGATTTCTGATAGGCCACTATGGACAACTGATCTTCGGACTTTCAAACGCCAGTTTTATTTGAATCGTGCATTTGCGATTTTTGGAGGAAATGTTACATGCATATGTATTGCTATAAATAATATCTTGCCTAAAGTGCTTTCATCGAGGGCTCGATCTTAAATGCACACCGATTTCATCGAAATCGTTTTTGGCCAGGTTTCTGCAATGTTAGATAGCCTAATCTCGCTGCGGCGCTCCCTAAGCTCCTTAAGTAGTTTGAGAAAAAGAGTTTATCATTCCCACTCGTCCACCGGAAAATCTTTTACGACTCGTTTCTCAGGCCCATTTTTGTTCAAATTTTTTTCAGGATACGCAACTGACGTTCACTAAGGGTGCTCGAGTGTGGGCAATAAAATGAAATAAAACAAGCTTAAACAACGATATTTTTTTCGTTTTTTTTCGTAGTGCCCGCAAACCCCTGCAATAAAATAATACTAAGTTTGCAGCGCCACGTAACGTACGTTACGTCCCATGATAAACAGTTAACGAATTTGATTTCCACTGTCTCCATTTCATTTTCTTACATCTGTCAGCGCGGGCCCCTAACACGCAAATTCGAATAAAAAGAATGGCGTTGTGTTAATATGCTGTTCTGCTGTTGTAACGTTTCGCCTTCAAGTCTTTCAGTACAGTAGAGACTATCACCTGCTCGTTATCGGCAAGCGGGGAGACAGAGAATATAAAACGCACATCTTCTGTCAGAACGCATCGAGGTTTTGTCGTTGATATTGAGGGGCGATTGTTCTGTCGCGTCGTACCACGCACCCCTACATAATGTGCCAGTTACTTGCCTGCATTACGTTACGTTAGACCTTGAGTGTCTGAAAGTTGAAACAGCGTCACACACTGTGTATAGGATATATTGTATGTAGGCTACACGTGTTCGTTGTCTCACTTGAGAATATTTGTTTCATCAAGCTTGTATGTGTATTTCGATCGTAGATGCATGATGTACAGATATCACGCGCACCTCGCAGTCATGCAGTCACAGTTACAGTCACAGATATTAGAATCTTTTTAAAATTTCTAAAACTTAATATGCAGAATTACTTTTTAACCGTAAGCTTAAATGTCGTTAAGATAAATAATAATTAAACACTAAAACAGTCGGTTTGATTCGAAATTTTTGACAAAGCAAATGGGTGTATTAACCGTCGTGGACAGGATAAAATCATATCAGTGAATGTTATTATAAACGCGTAGACCTACACTAAATCGAGTACCGGAAATCTTGGCTGGGGTGGGACGTCTATCCTTCAACTTTTTAGAGCAAGTTCTCTTAATTAACTGAAGGTAGGAACGAGCTGCGTCGACTTCAGGGGGTAGGAATGGAAAAGGAATATCCCCATTTTCAGCCGCAGCTAACTATAGGCGGCCTGTCGAGTATCGCAAGGCCAAAAACAAATTTGGCGCATTTTCGGCGTTACAGAACACTTCTTGTTGCAAGATAGGTCCATCGTAAACGAGAACGTCGAGAACAGCGTCTTACTCTTACAAGCTAAGATGCAGTATATGCTATAAACTAGGCGGGGGCGCTGAATTTGCAAGAAATGAAATTTGCAAGGAAAGGTGGTAGAAAATGCAAGGAAAGGAAAATGCAAGAACAGGTGCCGAAAATTAACAACCGTCGCCGACCGCCTACGACGTACCGTTTGTCAGTTTTTTGTCAGTTGTAGCCACAACTGACAAAAAGCAGAGTGCGTAATGATCGACCTCATAAGGTTATCAAAGTTTGACGATTTTCGTGTTATCTGAAAGGGCTTATATGGCTTCCTATTAATAATTAGTAGCAACCTCTCACCGTTGCTGAGATTCAGCCAGTTATTGGTTGAAAAAACGCACATTTTTCACGCACCCATGTTCAACCCCAAATTTGAAAATGCTCCCCTTGCACTGCATCGCTGAAATTTTCCACCCGAAAAGCTGAAAGACCGGGCTAATTAACTGTGTAATAGAATTTCCGTTAATACCTACCGTTAGTCACAATACATTCTGTTAGAAACAACGACGACCGACCGTCACAGACGACGACGACGGACATAGGCCATATCGTACCATATAAGCGCGATCGTTAGTATTCGTTACGGTAGGTCGGCTAGGAAAAGCGAAATGTGCAAAATTTGTTAAAATATGCAAACGTTTTATTCTTAATACAATATCTTTTTGCCAACTTGTCAAGACTTGAGTACGGTACGGTTACACCCTTTACCATGCCCCCTACTAAAATTAGCAGATAAACGAATAAGCGATTTTAATAATTGCACAACCCTAGTAGACAATTTATTGTTGTTGTGTATAAATATTCTTCGTGAAGAAAAAATAAACAAATGGTAATTTATTTTCCTTTAACAAAGCATAATTTTGTGGTGTTTAAATTTTAGACGGTTGTATACTAACAGTATTAGTGTAGCATTTTGAATTTTTACGTTAAGATGATATTATAGTACGTAGAACAGCAGCAATATTAACCCGGATTTGTATTGTATTGGGTAATGCTGTGCGATACCTGAAATTGGAGCCACGATAACGATACCGTCTCAGGTATCGAATGTCGCGATACTACCGCGATACCGGAAGTTTTTACGAAACGCTGGTCCACAGGCCCGTCGAGAAGAGCTAAAGTTTTTCCGCGCCCGCGACGTTTGGGTGGCTTTGCCGTCGCTTAAAAATATTTGTTTACTATATTTGACAAGCTTTAACGTAACATGCTTTTTTCCTTGCTGTCGTGCAGTGTGCACATAGTTGTCAACAACATAGCGATTCAATTGCAAACCACATAGTATCGAAACTGGTATTGTCGTGATACTTGTCAGTATCGTGGCACCACAATATATTGAGAACTCTTCGATACTGGTATCGAAATGTTGGTACTCACGACACTTATTGAGGTATCAAAGGTATCGCACAACGCTAGTATTGGGCGTCCTGAATTTCCGAATTTGTTCGTTGCATAAACTGCAACAGCACCAAAAAATTAGTAACGCCCATCAGTTTTTTCTTGATAACTTAGCTTTTTTAATTACATTGTGCTAGTTAAGTGGTTTACTTTCGAAAGTAGATTTGATAGGCTTTAATCAGTAAGCTTATGATTGTCATTCTCCATAGCTCTGTGATGGGTTTCCCATATTGAGCTATACATGCCCATTTGAAAGCTATTGTCAGAAAATCAGTTTACGGTATTTTTTTTCAGTAGATAGAAATTCAGCACTGATAAAATTTTCTGTATCATGTATTTGCCACAGGGGCATATGTAGTAAATTTTTGCCCCATGTCAAGGCTAAATGGCAATATAAAACCGTAGTTTACTATGGAAAAAAAATTAAATATAACTGACACACTGACACTGGGTAGTTACAGGTTGTTGCCATCTTGCAATTACGACATAGAGGCAGCAAAGTAGGTACTGGTAATGGAAGTTGCAGCATAAGATTATTAAGTTGATTTGTTTTTGATTCTGTTGCAGTGAAAGTGGTTGTTTTGTTGCTTCAAAGTATGATTATCAAGTTCTGCTTATCACTATTTGTGATTTGTGAAGTAGTCTTACCACATGGTACGTGTCGCAGAACATTTGTTAGTTACTTATGTTCTTATACTTGTCCTTGTTTCTTCGTTTTTGTTGTCTGAGCATTAGCATTTAAGCAGTTTCTTGTATGCTGCTGAATTCTAAGCTGAGTCACATACTTTACAGCAGAATTATTATTTTCACAATTTCACAGAACTTTGAGTTTATAGCTTAAATTGTGCAATAGTCCGTTGTGTTCTGTTTGCCACCGGACATCGTCACATGCAACACACTGTCACTGTTTCGGCGTAAACTGAAAACATTTTTGTTTGCACAGTGCTATCAATCTGTACTTTTGTTGTGACTTGCATTTTTACCTGTGGTTCTAGCAGTTTTTACTAAGGCCACGTTAAAAATTTGTAATGTAATTCTGTGACTTGTTGCAGTTTGTGGTGTAATGGTCGTTGGTGTTCCGTCATCCAGTAAATCATTTCATCCATTGCTGGTTAACTGCTCTTCGACTGCTAATGTCCACCTGCAGTCAGTACATGGAGATAATCTCGGTCTTCCAGCAAGCAGACTTCACAACTGCACAGGTTCTTTTTTCAATCAAGAGTCTACTTTCGTTAATGTCATAAATGGGTCTGCAGTATGTGACCTTTTACACATGTAGATTACAGCAGGTTATTTGTAGTGTACTGTGGAAGGTTTTAGTAATGTTCATGCTAATCTGGTGCTAATTGTTTATAATGAGATGATGTGTATAAATTACTAAGTACAGTGTAAGATATTTAGTTTGCTGTTGCTTTTGTTGTCATGCCAAACCTGCAGGCAAGATCTGCATGTAAAGGCACATGCTCTGAAGAAACAAGGATGCTGTAAGGAATCAATCGATATAATTTTTGGGGGTAGGGAGCATTTTGTGGAGTTATTGAACTTCACAAAATTGGACTATCTGAAAAGCAGGTGAATGGTGGCAGATAGAAGCACTTTATACGTCATGTCTGCATTGTATGTTTGTTATCATTCAATACCACTTTGCTATCAAAACTTTTCGCTAACCAAGCAGATCATTCGGTTTGCTCAACCACTGTGAGCATTTTACATCACGTTATTAGATGATTAATTATATTTTGGCAAAACACGATGCTACCTGAACATGGTTGCAGATGTTGAGGTTAGCGTGCAACGGATCACAGAGGACGAGCTGCACTGGAAGAACCAGGTGATAATCGCCTGCACAATTACTGTTGCTGTCGAGATGGTGACCATCTCTGTCATGGTGATGTGCTGGCGACAGATACGCTGGACTCTGATGAAGCTAGCTTGCTCCTGTGTAAGACCATTTTGCTTATAATATGTCCGATTCAGTGATTAGTGTTCTGTACCCCTGTCCTCCAATAGACAGCATTCTGAAATTAATGGCTGTTTGGAGGATAACAGGGAAGATCATTATTCATTAGAACTACCATTATTGTTAATTACATATGCACGCACATAATGGAGTTCTTACAATTTTAGGTTTATCTCGCTTTTGCGTTTTGTGTTTCTGTAAAGATAAAACTCTCTGTTTTTATTGTAAAGGTTAAACTTGCTGTTTTATTATAATGTGCTTGTGTGCATTCTGCCTGGAAAGGCCATATCAGAAATGACCTATACTGTGTCGAGAGGGACGTTAAACCCTACTCACTCACTCACTGTAAATAGTTGCTTGCACTCTGCATCCTGTTTTCTCGCTATTGTACACTGTGTCTGGCCCCACCGAGGTCAGCCACCTTGACGTGGTGGTGGGGCTTTGCTCCGATGACCCGAAAGATTTCTACAATCTGGAGGATAGGAGCGTACTAAGAGCTGACCAAATACGTGAGAACATTT
>Ga0056128_1001755_pt1 | contig 24916 bp, 9 predicted proteins | sample WorMetLIZISLAND2_FD_71113 | JGI IMG/M metagenome (GOLD analysis project Ga0056128, IMG submission 71113) | Marine gutless worms symbiont microbial communities from Max Planck institute for Marine Microbiology, Germany - Olavius geniculatus... ... | reverse complement strand
GATTTAGCACACGGTAATACGATTGGTGGATAGATGTGCTGCTCCGATGGCCGGCACGAGAGGCGTCTCCGAATGATATCCGCCACTCAAACGGTCAAACAATAAAAGGTACTTTTATAATTTCTTTTTTCATAACTCAGTCAACTGACATCTAGAATTAAGCTTCTCGTTTTTTTCTGTCATATGAACCCTTTCGAAACTGTGAAAAGATCTGTATATAAGCACAGAGCAGTAGATTGTCGGAGCTACGCCAGTACAAAAGCTTAAATACTAATCGTAAAAGTCATATAGTCAAACAAAAGCGCCGCCCATACATGTACATGCGACATAACTAAAAATTAAACGAAACTCGCAAGCCAGTCGCGTGAGATTGTGTTTTAACTTGGTTTCGGTTTTGGTCGCACATGTAGGAACCGTTTGAGTGGCGGATATCATTCGGAGACGCCTCTCGTGCCGGCCATCGGAGCAGCACATCTATCCACCAATCGTATTACCGTGTGCTAAATCATCGTCTGTATGTCTGTCTGTCTGTGTGGATGTTCCGCTGGTCAAGCACGACCCAGGCAGTCGGCCGCTGGCGCCTTCTCTGCTGTCTCGACGACCAGCAATATCGAAATTCTTCAACCGCACGCGGTTTTTGTTTTCTGTCAAAAACGAACGTCGCCAAAGACAGATAGGTACGTTTTTGTCATAGCTGCGTGACCTTCGCTCTTACAGCATAGTTCTTGTAAACTATAGGCGCTGACTCCACTTTTTGTAACAACAATGTATTTTGATTGTTATTATTAATATGGGTTTATTTGACTCAATTGACTGTGTAGCAAAAACAGCCAAATGAAAACCGGTGTGCAATTACTTACCGGTACTAGCAATAATAACGCTAAACGTTAGTCAAACAACAAAAGGTACTTTTTATAATTTCTTTTTTTCATAACTCAGTCAACTAACAATAAAATAATGTAACCGGAATATTCACCAGTGGTAGCAAAAGAATGCTAATTCAAAATATCCGAACAATACTTCGTTGTCAGTTTACTGCCGCGTATAGACGTTTTAATCTCCTATTAACATTAACTGCTTTCGTGGACTTGACTTTTACTTGGACTAATAATCCTGATTAAAATTTAGGGCATAATTAACGGAATCTAAAAACTAAAACCTGCAGATACCTTGAGTTGCAGTTAGGTATAACTTGTCTGCAGAAAAGTTCCAGGACAGAATCATCGTTATCGCTTTTCGTCTTCAGTTCACTTCAAATGGTAAATATTGGACTCGCATTGAGAGCCTGTCAGTCAAGCTGTGAGTTGAGTGTTGTACCGGGGACAGGGTTGTGACCGATTCGTCAGTCCGTAAATGAGTTCATATCATAGACAGCGACGTTGACGTGACAAGCTGATGTGACAATGCAGGAGACGAGTACTTGCTTGTAGTCTGACGACTCAGAAACTAACGTCATTAGGCTAATAGTGGTCGGCACTCTGCAGATGACTATACAGTTTGCAGGACACTGCTTCTGAAATGTACAGCATTACCGGTTTACTTGTGATCAGGCGAACTCAGCCTCCTAACCCTCAGCGGGATGGGAAACGTGTACTGTAGTAGCTTACGGGCTATCGGGTGAAGGCCTAGTGTGGCTGATTGGGGCGATGATATGTCTGCTAGCTGCAAACCGCGGGTCCAATTGTTTGCTGATTCGGGCAATAGATGGCTGCGGTATTATTACCTCATGCCGATCAGCTGCCACTTTCGACAGTGTAAAGCGCTTCTGGTCACGAGTCTGACTTGTGTAAAAAGCGCTATAGCAAGTACCAGAGCTTTCACTTTTCCACTTACTTTGAACCAGCTGGAACTTTTCGACCCCGCGGTCACACCTGCATGAGTCAGGCTACATCAAAACACTCCTGCCTGCCTGACTCCAGTCTACGCTCAACCACCGATTTGTCCCAGGCTACACTGCACCGCGCGACGAATGGCGCGTTGTCTGCAACAAAGTCGTGATCGACGTTGGCGCTTCCACTGCTGTGACGCAGATCTAAGAAAGAGACAGAGAAAAGTGTCGAGAGATCGTCATAGACGGTAGGGGCTGCAGTGGAGCGTTGTCTAATTACGTCACGAGTGACGAGGCGTCATTCACGCACCTGCGCGCAGTGGCGCCTTCAACGACAGCACCGCGCACTAACGACCAAGAGCAAAAACATCGGAGCTTGATGGAACTGAAACTGCCGTGTAATGCACTCCTTAGCAGAACGGACTTTCATTGACTTCACACTGGTGTTTAAAAACGCTCGCAGCCTTTGAGAAAAGCTGCGAAAATTAACAATTAATCGTTAAAATCGTTGCAAAAACACGCTAATTGTTAAAAAATGGTGACTAATAAAATTTGAATGGTAAAAATAGCGATTAAAGTGAGCTTTAAACTGTACGAAGTAGATATAATGACATTCTTCCAAGCATCTAAAATCAAGAAACGTCAACGTTATACGCCGTCCCTAGGACTAAACATTAATTTATTGTATCCCAGTGCATTCGTGAGAGCTTTTAACTCAATAACTAAAAATACGATAAACAAAAATATGCATTTACTTTAGCATTGCTGTTAGCTTGTAATCAAAATTAGTGATTATTTAATAACTTGATTTATTAATTCAACAGTGAAATAAATGTATTCTGTTACGCACATTGTAATGAAAGTAAAGTTTGCCTAATCGCAACCAATGCTGTCATCTTGTGCGACCAACAGACAACTATTTCTGTGTATAAATGACTAAAGACGGCTTGCAAAAAATACACTGAAGTTAGCGACCGAGCGAGCGTGGCAAGGCAGCGGCCGTCGCGTGGCGTCGGCGTCGCTAAACGAAGGCCCGCGGAACCGATGTCGTAAAGAGCCCGGGCCGCGGTCCCGGATTAGAAGGGTCGCCGCCTGCGACGAGCGAAAGTGGACGGAGCGGACGTGACGTCACAGTGACGTCATGCAGTCGGTGCGCAAAGCGGCGTTGATGAGTGACCGGTGTGACCATGAAGGTGAGCAAGGTCATCCGTCATGTAAATGATGCGTCGTCACGTCAACTGGACGTTCTAGCCATGGACGCCATTTAACCCTTGTACCGCACTGCACCGCACAGTGCATCGGCGCTAGAGAGTTGGAGGCCCCCTAAATACAAATGTGAGGCCCCTATAATAGGAGTCTGGGGGCATAGCCCACAGCGGGGTCCATGGGCAGACCCCCTGATCAGAAGGGCAGGGGTAAAGCCCCCTGAAGCTGAAACACTTTTGGCTTTTGGACGTTCACTGAAAACGGCAAATTTGCCCACTTTTTAAAAAAATTAAAAACGCAAAAAATAGACACAATTTGTGTTGTCCTTGCAGAAAATGAAGTCTAATAAACCGCATTACATCACAGATTACTATACATTAATGTAAAGTAATAGACTAGTCCATTTTGGGGTAAAATTTTTACATGTTTAATTATATTATATTTTAAATATATTTCTTGAAACTAGACATTTTTTCATACCTAGCATGAGGTCCCTGAGCATACGTGAGCCCCCCCGGTCGAGGGGTACGGGGGCCCTTCCACCGGCTCTGGCACCGCATGGATATGCTCGTTATCGCCGTTTGATGGACAGCCGAGGCTATTCATTCTGTCAATATTTCATCGACAAATATTCGCTCCCTCTACGCTTCGCACGTTCCTGCACATTAGGGTATAGCAGTCGTAACTATACTTTTAGAGGTTATTTTTAACGTCATGCGCTATATAAATTCACGTTTTACTTTATTAATTATTTTAATTATTTGCTTACTTACTATTTCGAGTTGGTAGGCTATAGCCAGTGCCAGTCGTATGCTTATATACGGCATGCATGCGATGCGGTTCAACGCGACGTGATGGCGTTGAGTGGTGACCTCATAGTCGCAGCCACCGCCAATTACAATCGCCAGTGTGTTGAACTGAAGCGGGCCACGTTGAAACCTTTCATGATGATAAAGATAACGATGATAATTATAATGAAAACAAGGAATGAACAAAGAGTGAGCGAAAAAGCTACAAAATATCAATGTAAAAAGCTATACGGTTGTGGTATGAGCCTGTAAGGTTATTACTAGAGGCATTTGCATGTTCTATGTGTATAGTTAACGATCGGAGATAATGGTGTGGCGGTGGTGATGGTGGTAAACATTCATAGTCTGACCGACGCGTTATGGACCAAGTAGAACGGCCAATAACCGACGACTTATCATATAATATAATAGGTCGCCAACGCTTTTGGCCTACTCAGTTTCGCGACGAAACATGCCGCGTTTTACCGCTACGCTCTGCTGAGCGGTATCATTCGATGCAGTAAATTTGCACTTCTACTGAATGTTCGCGATAAACGGACATTTCAAACTGACACGGAATTTACAGAGAATGGCTTTCGATCTCCAGCTCGAGTTTTACGGCCTGACGACTCCATGAGTTTGCTGTCATGAGATCGGTGACGGAAACTCGACGAAATAGAAGTAAACGATCTTCAGCTCTGCGAGTATTTTTGAGGGTTCTGTCATCATTGTGCTATGTAGGCTACTAACTCGGTACCAGGCAAAGCCTCGTCAGTGCCCGGAATTCAGCGGACGTTTACGATATCGGGTAGCAGCAGCAGCAGCAGCAAGGCAGGTAGTGCGAGTGAGGTTGAGACACAAGACGAAGTGACGTTGCTGACCGCAGTGACACGGCTTGCCTGCAGCGACGCCAATATACCGGCCGGACCTACGGCTTGTCCCGACGGAGAAGCAGCCGTCCGCCCAGCTAGCCCGGACAGACACACCCGGTGTACGTCCGTCGACTGTCGATCTAGAGTCTTCTTCTGCATCTTGTCTCTTGGTTGGGTTACTTAGCAACCGCTAGAGCCAGAAACGATACATACTGTTCCATGCCACATGATCTTACGACAGTCCGCTTTGTGTGATGTTGTTTGTCCGTCCACCATGTTGGAGTTCTTCCTGTCTCCCGTAGACTCTCCGTCGACTGTCGGTCGGTCGGTCGAGGGACATGTAGATTCTCCTCGTCGTTTCTCGCTCAGCAACTTTACGCTTTCCAGTCCGTCACTCCGACTAGCACCGGACAACAATGTGCCACGCCGACGTCACTGTCTCGGTATTCACGCAACAGCCTCTGAAGACTGTAGCCTACTTAATACACGAAACTCACCGACCAGCTCATCGTTTCTTAGAAGTCTTCGGCGATTGTTAACTTTGGAAAAGTGAAACAGATTAAGCCAATTCAGCTGGCTTTTAGGCGAAACATAAATGTTTACTTACTTACTTACTGACTTACATATTTACAGTATCAGCAAAAATTTGGTGAATTTCTTTCACTGGCTTTCGTGTTATTATGTTAAAAACCTCGAATAACGGTTACACGCACGGATGGAGAACCCTCAAGCATATAACGCCTCGGCAAATATAACAATGTGTCAGCAAAGTTAGTAAGTGAAATGCTAAATTGTGACAGCAAATAAATCCATGTAAGGTCTAAAGGCAAAACGTGGACAGGGAAGCTGCATACAAGGAGCAGTGTAATGTCAGAGTGAAGTTCCGACGGGCAAAGATAAAAACTTGCCTTACTCTATTGTGCGCGGCAGCCACGGCTCCTTTAGTTCACATACACTGTGTCCGGTAAAAAACTGACCCCCTAGACATCGTGCAATAAAAATGTCAAATCTAAACAAATTTAAATAAAATTTTGTACATTTAATCCCCAATAAATTTCTGAAGTAAAGCCAAATTTTGTTAAAAAATATTATTTCTTACCAAAATTTTTAATTGTTGAATATCGATAACAAAATATCTTCGTTACCAATATGGCGTTACATACTGCGCAGTCGCTCAAGCAGAAGTGATGTTGTTTGACGCAATCAAAATAACGTAAACAATAACAAAATGGTGTTTTCTGCAAATGATCGTGTTTTAATCAAACTGTTGAGATAAAAAAAAATATGGTGCTAAAAGCTTCTCGCGGAATTTCCCAGCAAGTCGTGGACACTATCAGAATTAAACAAACAGTTGCCTAATACTTGACACTTCACGTTTTGAGGCGACCTCACAAAAGCCACCGTAAATATTGTTTGCAAAAATATATTCAACTGAAATTTAGCACTTTGATTGCCAATAGATAATGCATTGTAAATTTAAAATGTCGTTAAAATATGGTGTTATTTGTTAAAATTACGCAAATGTACACAGGGGTTTACTTATGCAACAGCATATTGGTAACGGAGATATTTTGTTATCGATATTCAACAATTAATAATTTTCGTAAGCAATAAATTTTTCAACGAAATTTGGCAGTCGTTTTAGGAATTTGTTGAGAATTAAGCGTATAAAGCTTTATTCAAAGTCGTTTAGATTTGACACTTTTAATGAACGATGTCTAGGGGTCAGTTTTTTCACCGGACACAGCGTAGATGCGCCTGCCTGCCACAAATCACGTCATTCAACCATCACTGAAATTCTTCGCGTCGACGACTCAGTCCATCATTACTAAATAAGTAAGCAAGTAAGGAAGGGAAGAAGTAAATAATCTATACAATGTCGAGAACTCTGAGACATATAAAGCTGCGTTTATTTGCGGGCGTTACAGGACATACGGAAATAGGCTGATTGTGTAACCCTGTAAGGTATGTCTGGAGAGTGATTGTGACATAATCGCCTAACGATACTGTTCACTCTCAGTATAGGCGATTACAATATTGTGCACTGTCAACAAAACGATTTTGCGCGTGCACTGCATTGCGATTTGCGAATCAGAAACGATGCAACTGTGTGCAGACAGTTGCATTTCACCCCAGGAAAAGTTTTATAAAGATAGACGATATTAAGATCGATCAGTATGCTCCCGAGCCAGTGCGCTGTCAAGCAAACGAACAATCGGACGTGCAGACAGACAAACAGACAGACAAAAAACACCGCTCCGGCGAAACCTGGGCTGGTCCGGTACGGGCGATAATAAAGGTCAGTGATGACGGTTGATAGCAGCATTATCTCCGTACATATGTGTGTTATGAAGACAGATCGAAAACTGGCCGTGACAGATGGAGTAAAAACTACCATTAGAGCCAGGCCGCGGACCGTCGTCGATAATGTGGCGATAAGGTCGTCAGTAATGTGGCGGACACCGGCTGTAAGGATTCCGGCGACGTGTCGTAAGGTGCCGTAGTCGGACAGCTTGAGTGGTTTCCATTGTTCCTTGGGTACGGTCACTCTGGGCCGGAGGACAGTATGCGTAAGGTACCGACGGCTTCAATAGGAATAGAGGGTATAAGCAAAGGCGCTATTTGTCCACGTTGTTGCTATTAATAGTTAGGAGCAGAAAATTCAAACTGTAAAAATATTTGATGTTGTGAAAACGATTTTGGCCAGAGAAATTTAACTACTGACAGAGTATTCTTGTCGGCTGACCGAAAAACCGCCGCACAAGAAATCACCCAAGATGTCCATCTCTAAGTGACGTAATACCACCCATGTCGTACAATGCGCAAGGTGCATGCTCCGTTGTTATTACCCGGCAGCATAATTACACTGTAAACAGATCACATAAACCGACTGACGCTGACAAACGGACGGGCGGACGGAGAAAATGGAAAAGGCCATCATTGCACTGGCTGCTCCTACTTGTTTGGCCTCTTTATCAGCCCACTCAGCCGCTGCAGAAACAATGACCATCAATCCTGCAATAGCATCTTCCGCTCACTCCGCGCACGTCAGTCCTGTCTTCGTCCATATACGCCGCAAAGCTGCGTCTTTATCTTAATTATTCATCGTAAATGACGGCGATATTGTCCAACTCATGCGATAAATCGGCGTCCATCGAATACATTATTTTCTTTAAAGTGCATTGCTCGCTAAGTAGCCTATTACTGATTTATTTAGTAAAAAGAATCTCAAGCAGTTTTATTTATGTTATTTGCCATAAGATAACAAAAACAATGTACAGAAAAAAACTTAATTAAAGGAAGAAAAATAACGTTGTCACGTCAATAATTACTTTCTAACTTTCTACTATCAATGACTGTGTTTGAAAACACGTGTTTTGTACTTTTATTTTGTACTTGTACTTGCAATTCAATTCACGTACTTAAAGCACTTTTGTCGGGAAGCCTGGCTCATTTATTCACACACATTAGTCGCCACTGTCAGCACAGGTCACCATAATTAAACATGCATTTTACCTACACTATAACTATTGGTTGCATGGAGAGAACGTGACAGTAGAATGGTTTGCAAATTAGCAAAAGCGGCGATTGAGATGATCTGTAACGACTGTGGTCGACGGCTTCCATTGGAGACCCGCGGTTTGGCTTGTCGGCCTAGGCCTACTCACGATCCGGGTACTATTGTCGCAGACGGTCAGCGTTCTTTTGTTTAACGTTCTTTATACGGGCGTAAGTCGTCGGCGAATAGAATGATACAAACGTGTGCGGGGCTTCGGATCGTGCTACTGTTGCTGCGATGGTTTAGTAGCTCTGCTACACCACGTGCTATTGTTGAGCGTCGCTTTCTTATGCTTCTGACAGGCTCGGTTAACTTGTTGCCGCATGTAGCGATTGACGACGCGCTGCGTAGTGACTATTGCTGCAGTCGACATCGCGCACGAAATACGACGACAAAACAACAACAACGACATGTCACGTGTCTCATAATTTTGGCAAAGCAACGTTAACAACTAGGCCTAGACAAATAAAAAATTCAAGACAAAAGCTCTAACAAAACTGACTGGAGCGATTATATTAATGCTGCACTTTTTTCTAATTATGAGCATATGAAACATTCTAGAGTATTTTTGCCGACTGAAAAAATTCACAAAATCTCACATACCACGGACTTAGGCTTACACTTTGAACTAAAAGCAGAACTCAAGGCTAAAAATTCTGGCTTTGAGGTCTTGCCAAGGTCTAACGTTAGCGAATATATTAGTGGACTGTAAACCAGACTGCAGCACATATTAGTTAAATTAGTTAATCAGCCGATCTATCTATTCTATTAATCTATCTATCGATATTATAGTTAGTAATAAATGCTAGGCTGCAAGAGCTGATTTAGATTCAACATCGTCTGTTCACGGTTCCGCATGCAACAATGTACGGGTGCGGTGCTCATCTCCGTTTCTTAGGTTGACATCAGCTTTACCACACCCCTTCTATAATCTGTCGTTACCTGCCCAGTTTTTACAGCGGTATCAAATTATACTGCTTGGTAGGCGCATGAGCGTGAACAACTTGTTTAGACCTGACGGCGACGTGACAAAGATTGGAACCCACACGCTCTTGATTGCAAGTCCGATGTCCTAACCACTGCGCCACGAAGTCACACGATAATGCATGGCTGGACTTAAAAGTTGAAACCGTAGCCGGTTCAAAGCATCGCCAATGGGATCAGCTCCCTCCTACGCAACGAACCTTAATCTATATACGCGAAATCTTCTGATTCGACGTAGGGCATCATTACCGCGCATAGCCGTAAGCTTAAGCCGCAGCTTCTATTGAAGACCGGGCTTACGGAAGAAATCCGGCTTACGTAAGATAGCATAGCACTGCAAAGGTTCACAGCGCTTTAATACTTATTTGCGACAAAGTATTCGCTAAAAATAAAATCACTTCTTCTTAAATGCATCGCGACACTGCGTGCAAAATAGTAATGCCAGAACATTATATGCGTAGCTATACAGTAACCAATTTTATTATCTTTATTCAATGCAGTATGGCAAAAAGTAGGCCTATAAAACAAAATGATTAAAGAACGTGGGCTATCGCATACGCCAATAGGCTTGCAGTGCAAACACTATACAGACACAAATACGTTGTCAATACGTCAACGAACTAACTATGACCAATTTGCATGTCAGCGAGAAATTTGCACAAAAATGTAGTTAATTCACTAACGTATTTCAGCGCACAAGATAGTTATTTGCACGAAAACTATTTAGCGAACACTTTGGTCCATCATAGATGTAAATAACGTTTTAAGAAAAATATTTTAAAAACGTTAAAAAACGTAACAAAACGTGGCAAGAATAAAAAAGACGTTTAAAAACTTTAAATAAAAAACGTTGGCCATAATCTGTTCAACTTCTTGCCTAATGCCTAATGATGTAAGTGCAGTATACCTGAAATTATAGTTTATATAGAGAGAACTTCATTTAATTTCAATTGAGCTGTGTGGTCATAAGGCAATAGCATTAAACTGACTAGATATACTAGTTAAAAACATTTTATTTAGTATATTTCGACTAACTAAGTAAACTACATCACTATGACTTATTAATTCGTTTATGTGGTCCCAAAAGTGCTTCACAAAGCTTTTGATAAGATTTTTAATGCACGTTTTTAAAAAAAATATTTAAAAAACGTTGAGCAAAATAAAAAAAACGTTAAAAAGGTAAAAAACGTGGCAAGAATAAAAAACGTAAAAAACATTTTTTTCATGTATGCTTTGGTGAGTTAAAGTCAATGCTGTTTGTACTAAATACCGTACTGCTAGAACCTGGAGTGGATAAGCTAGCACGCAGTACGAGCTTATACCACTCCAGACAGTACGGTATCGTATACTTGAACCGCGCTTAGATAGCATAGACTTCATTGTCGTTTGTTTTATGACGCACGACTACAGCCGAAAGTTACGAAAACGCTAGCAGTGCCGTGCGAGCTCAGTGTGGTTTAAATGTCGCTACAGAAGCGTCGATCCGCGGAATACTTCGCCGAGTCCGGACCTTTACAGCACGTAAATCCGACATGTGCTCGCAGCACACATGTACTGTATAAGCCTACACACTGCCATGTCATTCTTTTCTTACTTTTACAACACGCCCAGTGCACGATCGGTCGGTGTGGAAGGTTACTTGGAGACGATCTATGCCCTGCGCTAGGACCTAATGGACAATTCGCCGTAGTGTCAGTCACTGCAACTTCAGTCATAAAGACGTAACGTGTGCGTGTTCTGGGATTTACCCACAATCCTTAGCCTGGACTCTTGCGCGTCCGTTCAGCCGCCCCGCCATATACATACTGCAATATTGATGGTCCTATTCACGGTCATTGTTGCATTATGTGCAGTTGCGAAAAATACCACTGCATCCCTTACGTCATCGACATCAGATCTACGACAATAAATTGTGATAGCCCATAGTCCGCTGGAAGGACATATAGCCTACCATTATAGAAAACACTCAGTAGAGCCTATAACAACTGCGCCAAGGCGAGGACTGTCGCTGCCGAATGTGCATTTGATAGCCTACTGCGGTAAAGAAAATTCCCTGATTCCACGTGAGTTTCTTTAAATCCCGTTTTTCGTTAACTTGATATATAGATACACCGTAAAAAATCCTGCAGTTTGCGCCCGATCTGTTCATAGTAAAAAGTCGTAAATGAGCCAGAATCCACGAAAAACTGGATTCCCTTGAAAAACTAACTGATTTGATTTGACCTCTAGCACACAGCACACTTCATTCGCACTTTACCCGATGGCTAAGTTGACTTGAAACTCGCAAGAATTATATGTTGACTAAATTTCGAACGACGCTTAGCCTATCTAATGCGACCTCTGTGTGGGCCGTGGCAACGCTAAAACGTAATGACTCTACACTAAAAAGTAACATGGGGATGGGGACGGCGGTAATACCGCGGTAACCGCGGTAATTACCGCAATAATGGGGACAAAAACGGCGGTATTCCCGTGGAAATGGGGATAAAAGGGTAATACCGCGGGGATGGGGATAAAATTTGCGGTATACCCGAGGTAATGGGGACAACTACAACTTTCGTCCGTAATAGTTGCTGTAAAAATACATATGGAAATAATACATTTCACTAAATAGTACTGGTAGATCGCATGGCATGTTTCGAAATGTGGATATTTTGTGTTTATTTACACTGATAGCGTGGGGAGTTGAAAAATGTTATTAATTTGCAGTACATTAGTAACTAACAGTAATAAAATGTGCAGATTATTACCGGCAATTATTTTCATAAACATAACAATGGGGATGGGGATGAGATGGGGATGGGGATGATATTTCATCCCCATGTCACTCTTTAGTCTACACACCATCAGCGTGTAACAGACAGACAGACGGCAAACGGACATGACAACGGTTTACAATGGCAATCTTTTCTATCACGAAATCTTCATGCTGACGGCGTCTTCCTAGTAGCATGTGATAAATCTCGAGCCGAATCAAAGTCGCAGTCTTCGGGTTTTTGGCCTAGGTGATCTTGATCTGTCACCTTTTAAGCAGAAAAATGACATGTCATGTCCGTTAGCCTGCTTCTATCCTGGAAAGATTTACACCAGTTTTCTATCTCTACGCTTCGTTTTCGACTTAAAGTATGTAGAAAGCGACAGAAATGAGAGGAACTAAAATCAAACAAAATAAAAGCCAAAGCATACGGTTTTCAAATATTTAATTTCGGTTTATTTCATTTTATTTTATTTCTGTCGCACTGTACGCACTTTTTGGAGCCCGTAAGAAACAGACGCAGCAGACGGACGGATCAGCAAGACGGTAATGCGACTTACAGGACAGCCGGCCACATAACACAAAAACCAAAACGGAAACGACGATAAGCAACAAAAAATCGTTGTAAATGATTATGTGTAAAATGCGTGCATTTTTCTGCGTACACGTGTCAGCTGCTATTTACTATACCGTTTCTACAAGGTAAGCCAAAAAATTGGCACCATTTTTGTATGCCTTGTGTAATGCACTATCGGTCTAACTATTGGTAGATAGGCACTATAACACTATAACATTGACATTAACATTGATGCCTTAACACCATCAAGTATTACACGATTTTCAAATTTTTCACTGTTAGAATCAAGGGAAAATTTGCAGTAACAATATTAAATTTCATTACACTTTAATTATGTCGCTGCACTACCTTGTGTCTTGTAAAAGCATCACAACACGGCATTTCATTGATCGCGCCATTGCTCAGTGGCGTCGTTCGATGGGTTAAATGCCTCGCCCAGCAGCAAGGCAGACACATTGAACATTTGATGTAAAATACTGCATGACATGGCAGTTACTTTAAACAGTAATTGAGACAAAAAAAGTTGTTTTCTGTTGATAACTTATTAAAATGTGTTGTTACAGAAGTCTTATTTTTAATTGTTGCTTTTGCGACACTGACGTTTCACAAGGTAGGCCTAGTGTAGCGACACACTTGAGGTGTGGTGGGAACTTTAGCGATACTGTTATTACATTTTTTCTGATTCTGGAGGTGAAAAAAATATTTTTACATAGATCGATATTTGACGAAGTTAAAGCGTATGGACTATGTTGCCAATTTTTTTTTGGCCCGCCCTGTAATTCCAGCGTATTACCGGTGTCCGGCGTTCAGTATTTAGTGTAAAAACACGTTTATTCAAGCTACACATACTCACGACGTGTGCGGTGGTGACGTAGTGGACGGGTGATGTGATGATAAGTGCGCCGGACGTGATCTAGTCCCATGGACCAGTCTCAGTCTTCAGTCTTAGCAACAGCAGCAGCAGCAGCCGTGTCGTCAGCGTCGAAGCGTGGATACCCACTGCAGTGCGCACGCCGAATAGCTGCGTTCCTGCTTTGCTGTAGACCCACATGCATGCGTCGATAGACTCACTACTGATACAGCAGCTGCTGCCGACCGACGCGGACGCCTCTCCCCATCGCATTTTGTCCATTCATTATTAGCGCTGTGCAAAAGCAGCGACTAATTAATCGTTAAAAATAATTGATTAAAGTGTTTGCAATCGATTAAATTTGTGAAAGTTTCAACAGCCGAACGTGACTGATGATCAACGTTTGTAATTACAATTTTATTTCGCGTAGGACATGTCACCAAGATTTTTACTCGTATAACAGAAACTTAGTTCTCGTGATCCGGTGACAAACAACGTTTAAATTTGGTTGTTATCCGTCCGAAAATGGCGAATATATAATCGTACGTAAAACTGCTATCGTGTATCACTGACGGCGCACAAAATTCTATTACATTAACGCTCGACGGCACGAATTATTAATTATTTATCAGCAATGACGACGACGAAGAAGAGAAATGATTGCGATAGAGAGGCGGGCGTTATTGACCACACATTAAATCGTCTCGTCTCGTCTCTGTTGACGTGATGTTGCTGCTTCAACTTCTTCTTCTTTTTTGTCTTCTTAAGTTTTCGCCGAAACGCACAGCAAAACTTTGGACTGGAAAACAACCTAGGTTTTGGAGAAAGTTTTGAATCTCTAGGCATTTAGCTGACCGTACTCAAGTAACGGTCGAGCTTTTGGTACGGTTGTCGTCTGCCGTCTGTCCGTCCGTCGTCGTCCGTCCATCATCTGTAACGGATGTATTGTGGTTAATCGTTAGGTCGTAGGGGAAAACTTTTTGTGGCTTAAACTTATGCATATAAAATTTCAGCGATCTAATGCGAAAGAAACATCTTAAAATTTGTGTTGAATGGACGAATGGTAAAAAATGTGCGTTTTCCAACGGAAAACTCGCCATGTCTCGAAAACGGCGAGAGATATGGCCGAGGTTACTATTAAGTACTAATAGCAAGTGCTATATACCTTTTAAAATAAAATGAAAATCATCGACCTTGGATGACCTTGAAGGTTACTCACAACCAGTACGGTCGGCTATCCTAGCGACAGAGCTTCTTGTCTTGTTAGGTGTCTTAAGGTTTTTAAAGTTTTCTTTCCGTTTTTAGGTTCTAGTCTACAAAAATACGGGACAGAGGCTGACGTAGTCACTCGAATTTTAAGACCCAGAAAAACATGTTACAGCGTTTTGTTTAGCGAACAACGTGACGTCAGAACTCAAAATCGTGAAGTTAAATTTGATTTGCATTACAAAATGCACAGCAAATAAAAACGTTAAAAACCCTACAATTTGGATTCGGAAGTTCCATAATTTTCTTGCTGAAACTTAAAAACCTAGATTTATTCGAACCAGTTTTCTAGCCGTGTAAATCACGCATGCACGCGACCAGGTCTACTTGGCAGTGAGTTAATGCGCAGTCGACTAGTCGACTATCAGTTGCATATAAATGACGCCGATTAATGCAGTATATAGAATAGCTACTGGATGGGGTGCGTTATCGTGCGTCGACGTGAGCCATGAACTTGTGACATCGATTCATCAACTCAGCTGTCGATATCGAACTGCCGTTAAGTAGCGTCCGCATCGTAAACACTGATAAGGGATATGACTTTGGCCAATGCCACTCCGCAAACGAACCCCAAGCTTAGCCGTAAGCTATACGATAGCCGAATTCGGCCCGCAAAATCGACCGAAAAAAGTATGGTTATTCGATTTTTTGCTTAGAGAAAATCATAGCTGTGACTTGGTTCGAACAGTCGGCTGCATGCTTTTATCAGCAAAGTTACTGACGGTCATTCTGTAACTGTCGGTGACTGTCGTCCGATTTTGCTAATTTTGGCAGAAACATGCCAACGAGAATTTGAAACGAACGGATATGCGCAGCCCATCATAGAAAATAGCAAATCAGACGACATCTCAGAAATATATCACAAAAAATAAAAGATTGGCGTTTTATGGAACACACGGAGTTTATATTTATGTCAACAATGTCGATAAGCGCGGTCGTACAAGATCGTACAGAAGTCCAAGCACGTTTGGGCAGTCTAATAAGAAGCTTATTGCATTATGGATATGCAGCCGCGAATTCCCAGCCACCGGCCACGACAGTATGCACTGAACGCGGCTCTGCTAGGCATATCCTATGAACCGACGCGCGTCAAACACTGCTGTAAGAAAAAAAATGATGACAATGCCAATCACGACAGATGCATTTTATACATACGAAAATACACAGTGTCGGAAAAAAGTACATCCATGGACATTGTACAATAAAAATGTCAAATCTGAACGAATCTGAATAGAATTTTGTACAGTTAATCCGCAATAAATTGCTCAAGCGATCACCAAATTTTGTTGTGAAATATTGTTTTGTAGTTGAGTTATGATTGTTGAATATTGATAACAAAATATATCCGTTACCAACATCGCGTTACATAAGGCCTACTGCAGTTGCTCGATCGTAAGTTAACGCAATCAACGTCAACAAAATGGTATTTTCTGCAAACCATCATCAGAAAGGGTATGTTGCTAAAGATTTTATTGCAGAATTTCACAGCAAGCCGTGAACACTGCTAAGATCAAACAAACTGTCCGTGCCATAGATGTAAAAAAAACGTTTTTTACGTTTTTTTATTCTTGCCACGTTTTTCACGTTTTTAACGTTTTTTTTTATTTTGTTCAACGTTTTTTTATTTAAAAAAACGTGCATTAAAAATCTCATCAAAAGCTTCGAGAAGCACTTTTGGAACCACACAAAAAATAATAGGTCATAGTATTGTATTTTATTTAGTTAGTCCAAATATACTAAATAAAAAATGTTTTAACTAGTATATTTGGTTCGTTTAATGCTATGGTCTTATGACCACATGGTCGAATTTAAATTAAATGTTCTTTCTATTTAAACTATAGTTCAAGGTATACTACACTTACAGCATTAGGCATTAGGCAAGAGATTAAACAAATTATGGCCAACTTATTATTCAACGTTTTTAAACGTTTTTTTATTCTTGTCACGTTTTTACGTTTTTAACGTTTTTTTAAAATTTTTCCTGGAACGTTTTTACATCTATGGTCCGTGCGGTTGCTTAATACTGGACACTTCACGTTTTGGGATGACCTCCCGAAAGCCGCTGTAACTATGGTTTGCGTTCGTAGATTTAATAGAAATTTAGCAATTTGATTGCCAATGGATTATACATTGCTGACGTGCAATTTTGTTGTAATCAAATGTTGCTTGTTGGAATTGTGCAAATGTACAGACTACAGAAAATTTTACTTACGTACAGGGGTTTACTTTTTTCCGAAAACAGTGTAGTTTACTTCGAATCCACATTAACAAGCACCACAATCTAATCACTTGGTCGTTGCGTCACTTTGAAAAAATTCATCGAAATCGGTTCACGACTTTTTGAGAGATATTTAGTGGACGAGCTTTAGGATTCAATTTATCAACCTAACTGTGGTAGGCCTAAGTAATAGACTCATAGGCCTATTACTTTAAGTCAATGTCAATGTCATATGTAGATTTATATAGCGCATTGTCGTAAAAAACCTCTAATGTGCTTAACGTGGCTATGCTTCTTCTCTTGCCGTTAATTTTGATTTTTCAACAGCCGAAATGATCACATTCAAAAGTGCTGTAGTTTCGTATTGGCGTTACGAGCACGTAATGACGTTGAAGAATTATAGGATACTTCTGGATGAGCTTTAAATAAATTTTGCGCCATAAACGCATGTTTCTTTCCGTCTTGTCTTGTAATTATATGAATTTATTTCATATGGCACATGCAGCAACTATGACGTCTCAGTAATAATGAAGGGCAGTGTGCAGCTGCTCTTCAATAGTTATTGTCGTCTCTTCACAATCAGCTGACTGTCGCAATACATCACCGGCAGTATAACGAACCAGGCCGGTGCAGCTGCTGAGACTATAGTTTGAATGGCTACGATGCTACATGATTAAACCCGATATTGCTACTGTATTGTCACGTCTCGTCTGCAATAGGCCTACTATTATAACCTACAACCACGTTACACACACTGCAAATGTAAGCCCCTACGTGCTCAGTCGAAAAAGTATTTATCATTGTTAGGCTACCGTACGATAGTCAGTGACCGCTCTTTTCGATCTTCATCTTTCGAATCAACTTTTCCATTCGTTTTATCAACCCCGGTTTGACAGGTGTTTTTTTCCCTATGTATTCCTTTATGCACGTGTCAGCACATCTCGCTGCTCTCACGTAGCATCTGCCTATACCGTCCATCATTAAATGCAGCAGTGCTTTTTGTGCAAAATAAACATAACGGCAAAAATCATCACTTTTTCATCCATTTCATTACTTTCATGCCAGACGGACGGGAATGTAGGCTACCTTCTTTCTTTATTTCTTCTTCTTCTTCTTTACCAATAATAATGCATAAAGTTCTCAGAGTTGAGAAATGCCGTGCAAAGACCGGCTATAGGCCTATTTGTTTTATTACTTAATGAACTAGAAGACGCTCGTAAGAGTGCATATCTCCGCCAAGTGAAGTAATTTAAACATTACGACAACTACTACTACTACTACTACACCTACAACTACTATTACACAATACATCTAATGGGGTCACGACCTTGACCTTTCGGGATCACGTGACGTCATCGGTCACGTGACCAATCGACTTCCTATGGGTGGTCCATTGCGACCATGCGCCTATCTGGCACCGTTATAGAAATATGGCGCCTCAAAGTACATGTACACAGAACGACGGACAGAACGACCAATCTCTTAATCTCCTCCAATGATCACTACGTTCACACGTGGCGGAGATAAATATAAGCGTAGCAAGCACTTATATGTTATTTATACGTATTAACAAACTTTACAAGAACATTAAAAACGTTGGGGGTAAAAGTCCGAAAATGCATCGCATAGATTTTTTTCCAGTTTTCTTAAAATATCATTGACAACAGATAGGATGATGATTACTTTGCTATTCAACCCTCGTTTTGCTCGTAAGTTTTATGCTTAATCCAGAGGCAGTGCGCTCGTTAAAATTTCTTATGAAATTTACCATTATGAAGTGGGGAAAATGGGCTAACAGTGCGGGTGCAGAACAAGCTAGCGCGTGTTGTCCTACAGGCCCCACGGTCGGCGAGCGCTACCGTCTTATGGCAAGAGCTGCATTGGGTTCCCAAAAGACAACGAGTTGTCTTCAAGCTGGCAACGCTCAATTTACTTGCAGTTCTACAATTTATGGCCGCTTATTTACAGTAATGCAAAATAAATACGAACACGAGATTTAATCATAAATGCTGTTCATAAAATTATATTAACAAACTGAACCAGGGAACAATAACACGGATGTAAATACAATGACAATGCTGTGAACGACGTGAGCACTGGGGGTAATGCATGGACATGTTGTTTCCAAAAGAAGCATCTGGTTTTGCCATCTTGCATTGACAACAAATAAATATGGGTGCAAAAATACCAAAAAACAATGCTGATTCTAATTCCTTAAAATTACCTGACAACATCTACCTTTCTGCAAAGAACCGCTTTGAAAATTTCAGCTTATCCACAATAGAAAACAGCAATGTGTTTTATGTGCGTCGAATTTCACGTCATGCAATATGCACTGCAAACAGGTATGGTGGATAATTTATAGTTGTCTATTTCGTACAAATTTCAGGAAAACATGCATCCATTATTACACAAACATCTTTCTGTTTGTTAAAACTGCAACAAAAAGATCAAATAATTCCTTTTTGTTGACACTGACTACACATTATACAGCATTAGTTAATTTCAGCAGACAAACAGAGCAGTATGGCAGTATGAAAAAATGCCCAAAATCTAATAAATAACCCACACCATGTCCACAGAGTGAACATACTGAAGCTGCACTAAATTAATCTGCGATGGCCCAAATTGAACTGAACCAACTTAGTTAAACAACAACTGCAACAGAAAATCAAAGTGTTTCACTTGGACATAAAAGATGAGATAACTACTCTAAGGAATGGCTCTCGACATGTTTTCGGTCAGGACAAGCGAATATGCAACAAGCAACACTGCAGAAATGATGACAGATTCAGTATGAAGATAATCGGGGCACTCTGGAAGTCGAACAACAATATAAGGACATCAGTGTACAAAAGTACACAAAGATAAGTGTACAGAACACATGAACAAAGACTGCAGAGAACACGCTAATCATCAAAATACACTAGACCATTTCACCACATGCTGGAAACGCAATGCTCACGGCCAAGAGAGAACAGGAAACATCAATAGGCTCACAGATACACATTTCATTGCCACAAAGGCATGGCTAAAAATAAATGGGATCATGGCCATACATTTTGCACAAGAAACACATTAAATAATTTCCAAAAATCCGCATAAATATCTATCAAAATTAGTCTCAATTTACCAGGGATAAAATTGCGAATAATCACTTGTCTAATAAATCCACCAGAAATGTTAACTCCTTTGAAACAAATAACACATCAGTAAAAAAACTACAAAATACTTGCATTCATGTAAGTCACATACACACAAGGCACTGTATAATATTCAGCTCTTAATAAGACAGGCGAAAACACAAAACACATTATACCGCAGAATGTTGCGAATACTGTTAACTGAACATCTGACAATTTAAGCACATATGAAAAACGCATGAGACAAACTGATAGTGAGAAAGAAGGCCACTGCAGACTAGAGGCAAAAAATTCTAAGGCATTTGTATAATATTATAAGTAACAAATACAATCACCACAACACAATTAGAGTAATTTCTATAGTACAGGGTGGGCCAAAAAACCTGACCTGTTTGAGCGTTGGTAACTCAGCAACAGTTATTCGTAGAAAGACGTGTGATACGTCAAAAGTTTCAGAATGCTGTAAAGAATAAACGGCATATTTGCATAGTAAAGCATTTAAATATTCTTTGCCTAAATCTTCATAACCCCTAAAATTAGGCATTTGCTTGCACTCCCATGTGCCTGAGTTCATTGAACTCAAAAACTCACTGCCAAAAAGTCCAGATTTAAATTCTGTGAATTATTCAGAGAGGGGGCATTGCAACAGCTAGCATGGTCACAAAATTTCAGTAACTGACCAGCCAAAACGTGTGCTAATTGAATGCTGGGCTCAGCTGATCCTGAACACATTGACTCCGGCGATCGATCAGCTGCCTAAAAGGACTAATGACGGTCATGAATGCAAAGGCTGGGCAACTGCCTATGTCGAATTTCATCTAAACTCAACGTTTGTGTTAATGATTGTTGATATTTCACTGTATGCTGAATGAAAATCAACTTAAATTCATGTGTTACTGCCAATTTAGCATGATCTTAGGGGTGGGGCAGATTTGTGCAAATCAGGCAAAGAATATTTAAATGCTGAGACATGCAAAAATGTACACTTCTTCTGTACACAATGTCGAAACCTTTGGCATATTACGCGCCTTTCCATCAATAAACATCATTAAGTTATAAAAGCTCAAATATCCATGTTAAATCCATGTGTTACAGCCAAATTTGGCAGAATTTCGGGGGTGACGAATATTTATGCAAATTAGGCAAAGAATATTTAAATGCTTCATTATACAAATTTGTTGTTTATTCTTTACAGCATTCTGAAACTTTTGACGTATCACACGTCTTTCTATCAATAACCATCGCTGAGTTATCAACACTCAAACGGGTCCGGTTTTTTCGGCCCACCCTGTATGATGCATAATAATCACTTTCAATATTATGCAGTCAAACCACTGGTTATGCTGTTGTTATGGTGACATAAAAAGACACGAATAGAAAAATATAGAGTACTGACAAAAAAACTTCACACACCACCAATACATTTTATTAAATGTTTATTAAATGTTTGTTTATAAACAACTGATTTTTTCCAAATAATTCAATAAATACTACATAAATATTTAAAAACAACAAAACAAACAGAGTCACAGGCAGTATATGATTCAAAGTAAAATTCTGATGTTTGGTGCAAAATGCACCAGAAACAAAAAAAAATGTAAAGTGCAGGCAATGGTCAGAAATAGTTCAAGGAATTCTGTTATAATCAGTGACAATGCTGACATTATCAGGATTATGCTAAAACAGAATCTGGCAAGTCGACAAAGGTGAAGAAACACAAACAAAATACCAAATAGTATAAAATAAATTAAATCAACATCTGACAAGCACGACCGAGTATAAGTAGTCGGCAGCCAGCTATAGCCAAATGCCATTATCACTAGGGGGTAACCATAGCTCTGTTGAGTTTCAGGCTCTGGGGTAATAGTTTTAGGCTCGGGGATACTGAGACAAGATTAGGGCAAAGATATGACTACTGGAATGGTAGCCCTTGTCTAAAACAGACCACAAAGCTGTAAAACTAGAACTCTATCAACAAGAAAGAGCAAGAAACAAGTCAGAAAATGTCAGACACATTTTAGTCATTTACACGCTGAATGCGAAGTCGGCCGGACAGTGGTCGATTGACGTCATAGACACTGCAAGGTGCCAGATCACCTGATGTGTTGCTATCAAGGTCAGTCCAGTCAATCAGCTTGCCATTTACGCATGCATCGGTGTAAGCACCTAGGCTGGCTCGGCACTCGGCCTGGTGGTGTCGTGCTGCAACCGGCATTGGTGACAATGAACGTGTGGCTCTGCAATGGACGAATCCTGTGCCTGGTGAACCCGCAGTGTCAAGTCCAACGTCTTCATCCCATAGAAACCCGCTGTGCCTAACAATCCCACCGACACTGCTTGACAGGCTCAGCTCATCGGTGACTGGTGAATCGGTTGAGTCCTGCCAGCAAGTGGTGCATTTATCTGCGGCTAGGACGCAGTCAGCGACACCAAGGCTGTACTGACCAACGACCGCCTTTATGTTGTCACGTCGTCGCAGCATGCCAAAGCAGCGCTCGATGTCCCCACAATCTGACAGCACGCCAGCCACCTCCTGCTCCAGTTGTTCTAAACTGGACACTGCCGTACAGGTTGCCAGCACCTCGGCTTCATTGGAGCCTTCCACGTTTAGCTCGCGCAGGAACACCGACTCATCCAGGCTGACACAGCTTCGACTTGGACTCAGATCAGCATTCACAGAGTCATGCCATGACAGAGTGCTTCTGACCACCATCGACATATCAATGTCTTCGTACTGACAATCGTCCTTAGACAAACACATACTTTCCGACTCATTGCTGCCTGTCAGCTGTGTTGCCATCGCCGAATCTCGGTCTTCCGGTGTACTGTGATGGAAACTGGCAAACAGTGGAGAAAAACTTTGAACACATGGAAACAAACCAGCATTGTGACACTCTGACAGAAGTGGCTGCTCTAAGCTGGGTGAGCCTTCGGTGGTGGATCTGGTGCCTTCGAGGCAACATCCATGGTGAAGGGCTGACAGACTGTTGTGTAGGTCAGATGGTGGCTCTGTGTAAACAGTGCTGCTCTGTGGTAAGACAGACTTGACACAGCGAAGACAGAAGCGTGGCCGAGCTCGACCATTCACAGATGATGTGTTCCCTGGGTTTGTGGATGAACGTGAACGACGTCGGAGTTTGCCAGTACCAAGGTCCAAAATGTTCTCCATCACTTCGGCACTGTTTGACATCATCTCATCATCACGAGCTGTGCATACACTGAGATCATCCGTTGAACTGTTACACTCTGTCTCTTCCACAGCCTGCACAGTATGATCAGAAAAAACATGCCGTACATTAAACAGAAATCATAAATGATAGCCTAACTAAAAGCAAACAAACAAGCTGTTCAGCATAGCAGGTAGGGTAGGGAAAGAAATAACCCAATGACACTTAACAACTGACTTTCAGTATCAACAACAACAACAACAACAATAATGTGGGTCACTGCTGCTTCTTTACTAAACTCATTCAATTTGGTTCTGTCCTGTGCTCAGCAGAGCAACACTTGCAAGCTAGCTGTGCATCAGTGTCATCCACCATCAACCATCCATCCCAACCCTCTTCAATCACTACTTTATCAAGAACCAATTGCACGATTTAACTGACTTTCATTCATTCATTCTGCATACATGTCCAATTTGCACATTGTCCAAGCAACTGCAGCAAAATTTTTCCTGCACATTATATCCTGATGTTAATTTCTTTTTCACAATGTAAGATCATTTAAACGGCATAAAAATCAACTGTACATACACGAAAATGAATAAAACAAGTACCGCATGTGAATGTCGAACAGAATCAAGAAGCAAAACATGACAGAATGACATCATACCATAGCTTTTCCTGGCACCAATTCCAAGTTTCTGCTGTTACACGTGTGCTCTACATCTGCACAGAGCAATGGATGCTCCAAGGATCGCTGCTGAAACCAACGTTTCAAAGCACGATACAGAATAAGTCCACCGAATCCGATGCTCACTCCAAGAACGCATGCAACGCACACCATGTTTGTCATTTTTGCTGCAACAAATCACACAATACAGAGCATTACAAAGTTCTCTATCTCACATCACTGTAATAAATAATTAATGGTCTACAACAATAAATATTCACTACTGGTATACATTATTGATATTATTATTAACTATCAATAAGCATATATTTCCACATTCTTACATAAAAATGTTTGCTTAGGTTCGCTTTACTTCTGGCGTACCCAACTACCCATACATACTCTGGCTCCATTCAGAGAGGTTCACACTGAATCACAATAAAAGCCTATCACATCGGGGTTGGGTAAAATGCGAGGTGCGAGGTGTGAGGAGGGTATAGTGCGAGGGAGCGTGCAAGGCGGCACGCGATTGGTCGGCTATAAATAGATTCCTTGCAGTTTACCCACTATTCTGAATGAATGGGCGGTCGTGCTAAAGAGTGCGCACAGGGCGCGCAGTGCACGGCGACATGAAAAGCACAGCACGCACCGTGACAACTTGAGACTGTGTATATCATGACATTTTCATTTTTTTCTGGTGAGCACTGACGGTTGCGTTTATATTTGACATTACATTATTTGACATTAAACTGGGAGGTATTTGAGATTAAATGTGCGTATACAGGTATTCAATCGATCAAAGCAGATTAGACCTACCGGTACTAAAAATTCTGCTTCATACGAATGCTATCACAGTGCCGGTGCCAAAAAGTTTGAAGTGCATCTGTCCTGTTTTGTGACTTTATGCTAGGGTTTCCAAACCCGGAGCACTTTTCCAAACCCGGGTTTTCGGGTTTCAAAAATCTTAAACCCGGGTTTCGGGTTTGGGTTTTAGAATACACATAACTGCATCTGATTCAGTATGCATGCTGTTCAA
>Ga0056128_1001752_pt1 | contig 24924 bp, 13 predicted proteins | sample WorMetLIZISLAND2_FD_71113 | JGI IMG/M metagenome (GOLD analysis project Ga0056128, IMG submission 71113) | Marine gutless worms symbiont microbial communities from Max Planck institute for Marine Microbiology, Germany - Olavius geniculatus... ... | reverse complement strand
ATTAAATAGTTGTATAACCTACAACGAAAGAAAAATAGCCTGCGCCAATCACCGACGGACAGCGGTGGACTATGCAGTTTTATTTTGGTGTTGTGGTACTATCAAGTATCGCGATATTTGAGTCATTATCATTAATTCATTTTGTCGCACCGCACAACACCACGCTGTATTATTTTTTTATTCTATGTCCGTTGTCAAGATATGTGTTTACACATTGAACTAAATAAATATTCATATATTTATTTAGTTCAATGTGTTTACATGTCTACGGCGTAGCAACGGTCCCCGTCGGTCCATCGCCAATGCAAAGTGCTGTTTATTTATACATTAATAATTTATCCAGCAAAAAGACCACGCAAAACAGATATAAATGTGACATTTCTAGATTACGAGTATAATTGAATTAAAGGTCTTATAAATAGATACAAAGAAGTTTTTTGTCGGATGGTGTTGGATCATATAAATTAGATGTCATAAGACTCCTAAAAAGTGATCGTAAGACTTTTGTCGTAAAATTGTCGTAAGATAATTTAGCCCCTGGTTCATATCGTGGCCGGGTCTCTAATACAAGCCGGGGTCTAAGTCGAATGTTTTCATAAGAGGCAGGTCTCAAATAAAAGCCGAGTGCCTAACATAAGCCAGGTCTCCAATATAAGCCGGATATTCAAGTAGTAGTAGTAGTTGTTGTTGTTGTACGCTTAAGTGTACTAGGCCTAGTAGTTGTAGTAGTAAGCCGTAATAGTAGCTTAGTAATAGTAGTTGTATGCACAGTAGTCGTATACACTCACTCTAAATTGTGTTATAATAATAGCATTGCACACACTATCTATAGAAAAAGTGTAGTACCCTGGTATAGCCGGTCAACAATTTAGAGTGAGTGTATACTACTACTGCACATACAACTACTATTGTTGGCCTACTATTATGTTGTCATTTCCTGTTTTATCCATGGACACAGCGCACCGAGTGCATTAGAGATTACTTTGTAGGCCTGGTCTGCTATGATAATGTGCTATATAAATGTTCTACTAATAATAATAATAATACTAATAATAACAATATTTTAATAGAAGCTGAGTCTCATATAGTAGCCGGGTCTCCAATACAAATACAAATCAGGGGTATAAGTCAGATGTACTAATAGAATCCAAAGCTTCTATTAGCTGTTTTACGGTATGAGCAAAGCAAATGACTGTTAAGGGCACGTTGCACCAACCATACTTAAATTTAAGTACATGCTTAACCACCATACTTAGCAGAAAATGCATTGCACCAACACCATTAAAGCAGGCCAGCCTCCTTAAACGTCACTTAAAAATAAGTGGCCAAAGTTGCCCACTTAAATTTAAGCGGCTGGCAAAAATGAGACAGATGCCATCTTTATTTAGCGAACTGTGACAAAGTTATCGTCCTAAATTGACGATTTTAGGTAACAGTTGTTATATACCATAAACAAAAGTGAAGAAAAGTGGCAAATACACGTGGATAATGCTATTTGTCGTTGATTATTTACAGCTGAGATTGTTTTAAGTGAAAACAAATCACTTTTCTAAACAGCAGTGCGTTGACACATACGAGTTCAGTGTAGTCTACAAAGTATATTTTCTCAGGTTATATTCGTTGTCAGCCAAATATGTATCAGTCCATATTTATGTTGATTCTCATATATTTAGCCTATATATTACACTTCGGTCAAAAATTATACTGTTCTGAAGTTATTTCAATTTATATACGGCATTTCGAGCGATGGCCATTGTTGTCATGAAGCGTGATAGCTATAACGTAATTTGTCATCAAGGAAATGCTATTGTCACGTGATCGAAATTAGCCAATGACAGGCGTCGTTACAGTTAAGTGAGCCACTTAGCTAAGTGATGTGCGGATTGTGTTGGTGCAATGGAATCGATTTAAGTAGCTGGTTAAGTACTGCTTAAATTTAAACGGTACTTAACTAAGTACGTACTTAAAATTGGTTGGTGCAACCGGCCCTAAGTGTACTAAGCAGCCATGCGTGTATGCATGCTGAGCTGACTAGCAATAAGCTTTACGCCTTAAAACACTTAGGATTAGGGTTTTTGGTGCTCTGCAGATCTTGCACCGGTGCACCCCAAGACAAATTTTGGCTATGCCACGGATAAGTGAGAGCAGCAACGCATCATCCCTCTACATCCCTGTCCACTACATCCATGGCCATTAAACATTCATACTGATAACAAAAAACCAACAGCAACTACGAGTATGACATAATAATCACAACACAAATTGCTGCAGTTCCAATGGCAACACGTATAACTCTGAAAAAGTTGCACGCAACAAATGGGCAACGGTTTGCAACGACATCGATCACTAACAAGGGTTTGTGCAATCAGTTTCTGGTGACTGATATGATGTCACTGGATGGTTGTCAGTAGCAACGTTCGCTAGTAGTAACCATCAGCATCGAGATTATCATCCTCATCATCAGCCCGACTCTCGTCACTCTCATAGTAATTCTTGGCGTAATCGTTATCCTGCACAACGTAATAATATACCACAATGTATACAATACATACACTAAAAGGTTTACAGATTTTTAAAGTATAGCGCTTTATGGGAAACCCACATCGAAACTACAGATTATCACTTACCAACTGGGATCACACAGTGTTACCCCGTCACCCAACACAGACGAACAGACCGGCTGGCACTCAATTTACATACCCCAAGGCATGGAAGGCCAAGCTGATCTCGGTGTTGCTTATAGGCCGAGATGGTTTACCTGGTTTAACAGAGCTGTCGATTTAGCAGTTAACGTGTTGAAGAATTTACAAAATAACTCGTAAAAAAGTAATGCGCATGTTAAAACTAAAGCTGTCAAATTAATGCATTAAAAAATTAACGTGCATTAAAAATGCCCATATGTAAATTTATGTTAATTCAGTAAATTCTGTAAAGCAAAAGTTCCAATATTACGTTAAACTGCAGCTATTTGGCAATCGAATGAATTCAAGTAACTAAACTGTAGTTGCCATTCCATCACTACTGTAAATAAATAATTATTCCGATGACAGGCTAATAAATTTCTATGCTAGCTATGATGTCACTTAGTGTTGATTATACATTTAAAAATGTGTTTCCAACTTACTATATTCTACAAGTGGGGCCCCTCAAATGTTGCAGGGCTCGGGGTAACTTACCCCCTAATATACCTCTCAATGGGCATGGGTGCATTAATAACGTGTTAATTAATACGTTAAAAAATTAAAGCTTTGACAGCTCTACTTACAAGTTACAACAAATAAAAGCACATAGTTTTACGTGAATGGATCACATAGTGTTAACTGCTAGTGCCACTAGACACAGCTGAATGCGCCTTGCCTTAAGCCCAGCCAAGCAGGCCAGTGGTTGATTTACCTACTTCCGAGAGAAAAGATGAAGAAAAAAGTTGATCTTAACGACAGTGTTCCTATCTGTGGACAGTCACCCAGTAAAGTAGCAACTAAGCCTGGAGTAGTGTAAAGTAACTTCGTGTATCAAGACCAATAATGTGTTAATTGCTGCAACGTTAGCCGAGCCGGATGCTATGCAAACCTCTTCAAGTTCAGCTTCATCATAATCATCCTCATCAACAGTTTCCTCGTCCTCCTCCGCATCTCCCTCAGCACTCTTTTTCACACCTTCCTCAGTCTCCTCCTCAACAGGCTGCAACGCTTCATTTTTCTCCAGCTCCTGAAACAGGAAGCACATCGATCATCAGACAACTGAGGAATACCAGCTAGCTGGAAAATGAACATCAAATCACTGTGATAATTAAGTTAAAACCCATCTGTCTCTCTTTCGTTTTTACTACAATAATAAACTGAAATTTTTACATAAAACAACAAGTTGTGTAAGATTCTCACTGACTCGTTCATTCACTTAATTAAGTTTAACTGAGTCGTTTTCTGAGATTTATCCAGCTCATGCAAGTCCCCAGAAGTAAACTCATGCGAGTGGTTGTTGCAGAATTTTTTACAGACAAATGGCCTTCCTGTTGTACCACCAACAGCACTAAAGCACTAGGATGCAGAGTTAATTGGAAATATTAGCACTCACAGATACATTAACCAAGATCTGCCATCCACATTCCACAAACACAAGTGATTTCTAAATGTATGCCATAACATTACTGCACTGCAAAAAAACTACGGTATAATTATCAAAGTAGCAAATAACTGACAAACATGCATAATTACTAGGAGAAATTAATTAGTTATTTAGAATAGCCAATAAATGCAAAAATGCAAATGATAAAAAGTTTCGATAATAAGATAGCAAACTAAAATTAACAACCAGCATTTTTAAAAGTCTGTAAAATACAACTGACATCAAGTTGTGAGGTTACAAGTGGCAGTGCTATCTTCTTAGCTGGTAGCACATTCTTTGCCCCTCGTTTCCTTTTGGATTTTACTGTAGTGTTCAATTCAGCTGGTAACCGTGACCAATCTAACAACAAAAAGTCATAATTAATAGTCAAATCACAAAAAAATTCACCATAGTTTTTCATGCCATCTAAACTCTTTCTTCAAGTTATATATCAAGGCTAGAACTTGATGCAAAATGTCAAGTTCCATATGCTTCCATTCACAAGGCAACTATAAAAAACATTTTAACATACTTATTCATACTGTGTTTTTGACATGACCTTTTGGCCCCAGGTCTAATCCCCTCATCGTTGCCTTACTAGTAATACACTATTGAAAACATATTCGTGAAAATCAAAAAAGCAAAGCAACATCACAGACAGATATGTGAATGGACAAATAGCATGAAAAGATAATGCATCGAGCAGAGCCCAAATGATGGAAAAAGCACAAAAATGTCTCATTCATTCACTTAGTACAAACAGCATGATACCTGGTTGTAACGGCTGACAGTCATTGATGAGATACTTATCAGAATAGCACTCGACATCTTTCTTGTTTGTCTGAACCTTCAGATGATATGGCAGATTTTTGCTCACCTCTCTAAACAGCTGCTTGACTTGTACCAAATAATCTTGATCACCATCCGTAACAAGAGGTCCAGGTCGTGTGAAGCAACTTTTCTAAAAGAAAAAATTCACACAAAAATACAATGCAATGTATCACAATACATCACTCTACATAACAAAAAAACAGCAAATGAAAACAAACATATAAGTTGCAAATTTCAAGAATAATTAAAAAAATTAACTGTCTGTTGGCAAATATGTTTAGCTAGATGACTGCTTTTGCACAAGTGCTATTTTCTATCTATAGATTGTCATGTTCAGTGTACATGCACACCTTTTATTGGGGTCCTGTAAGGTCAAAGAATCACCATTGATAAACACATAGTGTTGATGTTAAAATGATTAGGATCACCAATCACTGTTGTTAATGATAATATTAACACTTAGAATCACCACCAACAACTACAGATACTATAACTACCACAACAACAACTACAACAATTACTACTAGCACCACAGCCATAACTACTACAATTACAAGTTTTACAACTACTACCACTATTGGGTCGCATGAATGTATGCATGCTAGCGGTTTTGCCTATCATTCTTTTGTGCCTATGAACGAAAAATATCATCTGTGCATATGCAACCTTCCAACCGTATAGGAATGGAAGACAGCGTTTTAGCTACATATATTGCGTCTATACAGACAGAAGATAACATTCACAATGTAACTCCGTCAGCCAGACAATGAAGAATTTGTCAACATAATTTTCCTTTGATAACCATGCTCTTTTGCTAATATAATAAAAGACAGTATTGGCTAGAATATGTCAGATAGGAAATCAGCATGATAACCCTTACATCATATAGTGGTGAGGGTATTTCGTCGGCTCGACCAAGTCCCTGGCTACCCAAAAGTTCTTTAATTTCTTTGTTGATAAACAGCGAGGCCCCTCTGCCGCGACCGCGACTCCGGCCTCGACCAGCCATTTTTATGTTACTATTCACGAACAACTTTATCTTATTGGTCAGGTCATTAATACTGCGACAAGTCGGCAAAGTTATTTATGCACAAACAAAAATAACAACATTTTCAAAACCGGAAACACGTTGCAAAATTCCACCCAGACTTGAAACTGAAAAATTATTATTATTTATTAGAGATGGGTCGCTATCGCAAATATGGCAACATTGTCGTTTCATATTGGCAGTTTAAGACAAAGCGTATAGGCATATTACATTTTTCAACTGAAGCAACTTTTAAAACTTCAGGGGCAGTCATGCATCGTTTCACTAGAAGTGTTTTGTGAGGATAAAAATGCATGCACCAAAGTCACGTACCGCGAGTCCACTGGGGGAATTACGACGCTCCCTAGGGCCATGGCTGGGGCCTAGACCACATAATTTCCCGTTCGAGCCTGCGACACCTCGCCCCGTAAAAAATTTCTTGCGCTTGCCGACAACTATGAATGCGGTCATCGGAAAGAAATGCACTTGACAGTCTTTTCTACCAGTATGTATTGTTTCAATTTTTGTTTGACGTGGGAGGGGTTCGACGTTGAGGGGGGATTAGACATGGGGCGGCTTGCGTAGCAGCCTATGTCCTACCTAACTACTCTTAGGCAGATAGACGCCCCTGCATTATACCATATCGTATATTCGGCGACAAGCAGAATATCGGCCATTATTTGGCAAATGCTCGGTGAATCACTCACAGTCGCCCGAAAAATAAAACGTGCATAGCAGCATAGGAAACCATGCCAATCCAAAGTTTGATTGATTACAATAATATGTATATATATAAGCCTATTTATTTTTGCGCGTAACAGCACGCAGTGCTAAGCGCGTACTAGCCATCGTAACGTAATTCTGCCCGTCTGTCCATCCGTCACGACCCGGTACCGATTCAAGCAAACCCACGTGACGTGATTATAGATCGAGACTCCGGGTTTTCGCCGTCTGCGAGAGTAGAGGGTCTAGCTTTCCGTGGCATAATTTCGTGTTGCTGGGCAAAGAGCTTCCCTCAAACGACAGCGTCAAATAGGGTACCCTCTACAAAAATCGTTACTTTACCACTATCGACTCGTCTAGCCTAAAACGGTTGCGGATAGGCACACACGTGCTGCCTATCATAACAAGTACTGCTAACAAAGTTTCCGGGGGTACCAACATCGATGAGTTTGAGCGACGTTAAACCCTCAAAATAGGGAAGTTTTGTGAATTTATCGCGATATTAGATTGCGACACATATTTCAACATTGGATTGCGCCAAAATTACTGGAGATAGGTAAGAACAGCATGCGAATGAAATTATCAACGTAAAACGTTGATAATTGATAACCGATAACGTTGATAACCGAGTTTCGACCTACATGGATTCAAGGAGTCCTCCGTACATAGGCGTCAAAGTTTGGGTATACCGTTTCAAAACCCACTTTTATTTTATTGCACGCTACACTGATAATTCCCAGATGGCAGCACCAATGCTGTCGAGCGTTACGTGGGCTTTGCTCAGATTACTTGTATATTTATTGGACTGAAAAAATATTAATATGTAGGCATACATAGCCTAATTATATTTCGTGGCAACAAATCGATGTGTATAAGTATCGATTCGAATCCACAGACAACTAAAATGATTACCGCTACGCCTACCGCTTCTATTTTCTGGCAATTCGATCGTTAATATGATTACCGATTTATTGTCTTTTTAGTTCATTCAAATCGTCGATTTTTTTCGGACGTTTTCAGTGCTAAACTGATCAAACAGGCCGACGGACAGACGGAGTCCCCGACGTACGAGCGAGACGCGTAATGCGATCTATAACGAGTAAGGACAGCCGCGTGCCAGACATACGGTATTTTTAACACCGCGTCACTCTAAAATATAAAGCACGATGCAGGAGTTTGCGAGCAAGCAAGCGAGTCGTTATTGGTCATAGCTCGTCTCCGTGTACGCTACCTACGCAGTATAGCGCTACAACAGTGCAGCATTTGTATAGTTGAAATAACAGATGCAAAAACGTTTTTTTAACGTCGTTTAACGTTTTTTTCTGGGACGTTTTACATCTATGGTTGAGATGCAGTTCTTTTATTACAACCAGTTTGATGACATTTCGCATCATCGTCATCGTCATCATTAGGTTTCATCATGATACTGCTGGCGAAAAGCATCGTGCTTCTATCGCTGGATGTCTGCTGCGTGACTTTTGCCATCTCGACGGCGTACAAAAACGAACGTAAGTACTACTTATTCCATTTCTCACTGCAGCGTCAAAGAATTTGTTTATTATTTGCTCGAAATCGTAAAGTAATTATACGCAACAGACAATTAGGTTGGCGCCAAGTGCCGACAAAAAATGCGGCCGTCTGCCCACATGCCGAGCGTGTCAGATGCTAACAGTTGGTGAACCGTGACGCTAGATGTGCGTTATAAGACTTTCTTCGGCATCTTCTACAATGCTGGACGCAGTGGCGGTTCTAGCCAACAAAATCTGGGGGAGCACGGCCCCATGGTGAGCGCGGTAGCGTGAGCCTATAACGGGGGTATGGGGCAGAGCCCCCAGCGGGGTCCAGGGGTCAGAGGGTCACAGGGCAAAGCCCCCTGAAGCTGAAGCATTTTTGGCTTTTGGACGTTCAATGGAAGCCGCAAATTTGCCCATTTTCAAAACTTTGGAAACACAAAGACATCAGATATTTAGCCTATGTTATCTTTGCAAAAAATCATGGGTGGCCACGAAACTGGGGGGCCTGGAGCAAAACTGGGGGGCTGTGCCCCCCGGCCCAGGCCTAAAACCGCCACTGGCTGGACGGCAACAAAAATACAGGTAATTATACTGGCAGTAATCCATAACAAGCAGGGCTTCAAGTGGGAAAATCTGTGTCGGTATTATGGTAGTTGTCGAAGTGTCGGTTGCAAGAAAAAAGTGATGGTCTGCCTATCAATGAGCCAATCAGTCGAGAATTGCTTAAGTAGCGGAGCTACTTCAAGGTTAAACAGTAAGTAGTTTTACACCGCGCAATGTTAAGCTTCCATTAACATTGTCGTGTATCATCGTGTGTTCACACTGCAGGCGTCGATGTACCTCGGTTCAACGGCTCAAGCTACATAGTTTTCCCGCCACTGACGATGACGTCACACCAGGGGTCACTTGTTTTGTGGATGGAGCTAAGACCAGAGTCAGCTGACGGTCTGCTGCTGTACAATGGCAACGAACGCATTCAAGACTTCATCGCCGTCGCACTGACGCGCAGACATGTCGAGCTGAGGTTAATTTGCGCTACAAAGCCAGCTTTATTACAATCATTGTTTTTGCTTATACTATTTCTACCAAAAGGTGAATGCATTTCTTCAAAACTCGCGCAGTCTTTCTCGCGCTTATAAAGCTCATAAGCGGCGCTGATCTCCGTTTGCTTTCCTCAGCCTTCACCTGGACACCAGTTTACACTGCCAGACCACAGATACGGTACTGAGCTAATGCATCGCGCGGTGTGCCCGTAAACGCTCCAGTTTTTGCCAGTACTTACTGTGCTTACCTATATCCCGTTATGCCTAAGCCGAGTTGATCTGGGTGGCTTGGTTAAAAAATACCAGACGGTTACCGGGGAACGGTTGCGACACCCACCTCAGTACTAACCTGGTTCGGCGTCGTACTCACTCTTCTGGGTGTCTTATAAAGTGTTTACACGATCCAGCAAACGTCCAGCATTAGCACGTGTATTTTGAATACATTTGCTGGAAGTTTGCTGGACGTTTGCTGGATCGTGTGAACACCCCATTAATATGTTGGTAGTTCAAATAGGAGCTGTGATCGAGAAGCTTTCTGAAATTAGTCAATCGCAAAAAAACTAGGAATAGTTCTACGATCAATACTAAATGTAACCACTCGTTACTTTGGTTTTTCTGTGCTTCAGAAAGTTCAAAATCGTTTAATAATTTTTTGGGTCGAGGGGGTAATTGTAAGCAAACAAGCGAACGAAAGAACATCCATTTTCTCGGCGCAGATGAAAATTGGAAATAGAATAACTCCTGCTCGCAGCTTTGATTGTCGTACAAGTTTCGACAGAGAAATAAACACATTAGCATATCGTCTCTGCCATCGCTATAGGGGCCTATAGAACTACTGTCACCGTGGCGATGATGTGCTACCGGTATATCATTGTCGTCTGTCGTTAACCGTGTTACGTCAGTCGTAATGTGATTATACTGGACAGTGGGCAGTCAGTTGTGGCGTATATACCGCCTTGCGGTCATTCTGCGATGGCTCCTTTCTTCCACCATGCGGCCAGTCGCTATGGATCGCCCGCATCGTCTAATCAACTTCACGCGATTTATTCGACATTTATCATTCCATAACCTGATCCCCTCCGAAACCCGGATGTCCAGTACAAAAATGTTGGCCGGTTAAAATATTGCATGCACAAAATAAATTTTAAGAATGAAAATGAATGCGAGAGGTATCAGGAACGTTGGAAAAGTTTTATGAAAAACGTCTTAACTAGTTGTAAACATAGACGCAGACGACATTAATTTTACTTTAGCGCACGCTGTTGTTGCAGCGACGGCGTATTTTTAATTTTTTTTCCAGTATATTCAATGATTTCCTGACATTTTTCCATTCTTTAAAAAATTTCTCTCAGTTTTAGCAAAATTTTCCTTGTTTTGTTCACAAAAAGCGGCAACACAATTGCCACATCTGCATGCGTAAGCTGATGCCCATTAGATGGCTGGTTTACGAAAAATTAAGCATAGGCCCTAAGTAGCACAAACTCTCAAAAACTTAGCAAAATTCTAGACTATATGCATACAATAGACTATTAGGTACCTTAGTAAGTCATTAATTTGTACTTAGACAAAGCGCAATTCTGCGGCTTTCTAACGTGTACGCGAGAGACAGAAGCAGAAAAAAGCAGGCTGTAACCCATAACGGCGAAGAAATAGTCCGCTGCTTAGCCACACATTTAGACCATTCGCTGTTCTTTTATAGGAAAATTATAAGCAGTCAATTTCATATGCTTCCACAACGTAAGATGTGCTATCGTTAGGACTGAGCACACTGTTAATGCTCGCAAGCTGCAGCTGGTATGTAGTGAAAGGATGTCTGTCTGTCGGTCTGTCCACGTGGTACGTGCAGTAATCAGAAAGCTGTCTATAGCTATAACTGTCAATAGCATTCATTGCAGGCGACACCGAAGAAATGAATAAATCTCGGCCGGTGCTCGATCGCGATTAGTATTTCATCTTGCACAATACGCCGGGGTGATTCGATTATATCAGACTCTGAGAATCACCACGCCCGCATCACACCCATGCACGTCATCTCGTGTCAGCAGCAGCAGCAGCAGCCGCAGCAGCAGTCGATACCGTCGATACGTCTAGTACAGTCGTGACTACCTATGTCATATGCCCATACAGGGGACACCGTAAACCAGGCCTTTATGTTATTCCAAATTATTGACTCCAAATTTAGTATTCACGAACATATTCGGGAAAAATAAGGCATACAGCATGCGACGGATAATCAAGAGGAACTTTAAGCACATAGATGAAATGGCGTTTATAATGCTGTACAAATCTCTGGTCCAAAGTCGTCTGGAATAAACCCTTGCCCTACAGCCATTTCTTTTGCTACACATTATTAGTGCTAATAATAGTAATTCATAAATTTCTAACGCACCGTAACCTGACGCAAATCATGTACCGTGGTACATTACAAGGACGAACACTGAATTAAAGCAGCAGAATATCATATGTTCGCTACAGCTACGACTGCGGCTCCGGGCAGACAGTCGTACGATCAAACAACACGGTGCGCCTGTCTCGCTGGAACGTTGTCAAGGTCGAGGTCACCGGTCGTCACGGCAGCGTTCGACTCAACGCGGACAAACAGTGGCGCCGACGCACCAAGGTATGACGTCACTGACTGACTGATGACCTTGACTAGTGACTGGTGACCTTCAGACGTGACTGCTAACTTGCTGCGGAATGGTCGACTCACGATGTCACACGTTCACAGCAGTAAGCTATCGGAAAGAATCCGTCAAATTCACATTTTCGCAGATGACTGTGTCATTATCGGCTGTCTATATGAATCTTAGCAGAAAATAAGGAATACTGTGGAGAAAATTATGGATCCCTATCTTCTTGCTATTACCAGGAAAAAATGTCATTAAAATCAGCGCACAAATTTTTGAGCAATTACGCAGATAGTCAAACAGTCAGACAACAGTAAAAACCTGACTTTCTTCGCGGAGGAGTTAGGCTGATGTCAGTGGTCTTTGACACTAACGTCTTCTCCAGTCAAACTAACTGAGCCCACAACCTTGATTTATGACCCGCGAGTAGTGACGTCACGATGACGTGACGATGGAATCAGAGTCATTGCGGGGCGGCTTACTTACCGACGCTATGACTGCAGTGATTGTATGTGACTGCATTGGCTGAGATATGAAGGCTTCGATTATTATTGATAGCGAAGTCGCGTGAGTGTACTGTAGGCCTACTTCTACCTCATGCGTTACAGCTGACAAGAAGCGACACTGGACGTAATCGTAACTAGGACAAAGTGCGTTATTGGGATTGGTACATACAAAACCATGCAGTTTTCTGTACCAGTTTTCAGTTTTTTCTCTTAGATTGCGCCAAAATGGGGCATCATTCCTAAATCTATTTTAGAAGTAAATTTTTCGACAACGAGAAAATGTTCGGACATGCTAATATTTAAAGGCGGAGGCAGGTGTCCCAAATATTATACTGGATAAAATTGAGTATATTTGGTTGATCGCCGGTTCGCTACCACGACGCCGCTGGTGCTATTCGAATAACTCCTGCATGTTTTCAAGAGACGTTTCGATAATCATAACACTGCTTTCATTGGCCTAATTTTTTTTAAATTTGCAGTTCTCACTGTCTGTTTTGCTGTAGCCGAAAAACGTTGATTTTACGCACTAGTTTTATTGATGTAATTACTTACAGTTAAGCCTAACATCGTTATGGCACGAAAATGGCTTATTATTACGTGTTGATGTACCGCTAAGAAACTATTGACCCCAATAGCAAAGGACAGGGGGAATCCCCTAATTTTAGCATGTCGAAAAAAATCGGATTATTTTTGGTTTCAAAAATAACAAAGTGTGAGTGCTAGAAATTGCGTTCCGCTGCAACCCGTCACCCGTGTATACGGGATTCAGCAGCGGTTGTCATGGTAACCCGCGCACGCGCAGGGACCGCTTAGGAGACTGACTCTTCGAGGCGATCTGTACGTCGGAGGTCACGCCAACTACAGCGCCGCGGCTGGACTTGTGCAACTAGCACGGCGGCGGAAACACCGGCAGCTGCAAGGCATTGTGGGCTGCATTCGACGACTGCAGATCGGCAACAACGCGCTTTATGACATGAGTCGAGGCTCGTTCATCGGCGATGCGCTCCAGCATGTTAACGTCGGTGTGTATCATAGGAACTAGTTGTACAGTAAACGTCTATAAACGCAATTTTGTATTTTTTTTATAAAAACGTGGTTTTAAACATTTCTAGCATTTACTGTATCTACGGTGTGTCTACAAAACTGCGTCGGCCCAGTGCCGACATATTATGCAGCTGTCCGCCTGACATGTGATCGCTTGAGCTCAATATCGACACACCGTTTACTTCTGCCTTGGAAAACGATTAGCCAATTTTAGTTACCGGCAGTTTTTTTATGCCGTTTTGTTTTCGATTTGGAAACTTATGAACCCGTACGGGACAGTGAGACATACGCACGGGCAAGACGCGTTAGGACGGACGCACAGTAGGCCTAAAACATTTGCAAAACAAATAGCAAAAACTTTTGCGTTAAAAACAGGTGGTGGTTATTGGTTAACTGACATGTACATGTAAGATAAAAACATTTTTGCAAATGACTTAACATTATGAGCCTTGCCTTGCCGTTGCCGTCAGCGTGTAAACTGCAGTTTACTTAAACTTTTTGTAGACATTTATAAAAAAAAAGTACACTAACAGTATAGAGTGAAGTGTAATGGCATGCAGTTGAGTGCGGCTTGGAGCTGTGTGAGAACATGACTTGCATGAATGGCGCCAAATGTCAACCGACAAGCCCTGATGACGTCACCTGCATGTGCCCCCTCGGCACCGTCGGCGACCGTTGTCAAACTAGTAAGTAATACCTACTCGTTTATGCGACGAAACTGGCTCGGCGCGTGCTCGTCTAGCGTTCGTGGAACGCTCGTCAAGCCAGCTTCATCGTGTGAACGGGGTTTAACGGTTTCGTTTTAAGATGTTACAGTGTGCTGCCTGTGTGACAGCAAAAAACTCAGTCGAGGTACTATTGATAATGTATCATTCTAATCTGTTTATGGCGTTCGTAAACATTCGCTGGAACATCTAAACCCATTTTTCAAAACGTTTGTGATTGCTGGAGACGGAAGTCGAATCTAGCGAACAATGCAGCAAAAATGCAAGTAGAACAATCCAATTCGTTCACTACGTTTATCGCTCTATAAATGTGTTTTGTTTGATTGACAGACTGACTATCATTACGCAAACAGTTGATGGTTATTGGGAACTTATGGTTACTGCAGTAAGAACTACGAGCCGTCTACGACAGTACTCGTATAACGTGTGGTTGTGTTGTTCACAGAGATCGATGTTTACCTGCCGTCGTTTTCGTCGCACGCGTTCGTCGAACTCGCGGGTCGTATCACCAGCGATCTAGCGGTTTTCACCGACATCGAAATTGTCTTCAGAGCATCGTCCGCCGACGGTCTGCTACTGTACAGCAGCTCACTGCCGTGACCTTGAACCCGTGACTTCGACCTTGACCCGTGACGTCACGCGTGATTTGTGATGAGAATCTGCTGCGGCTCACCACCGTGACCTTCAACCCGTGACCTTCAGTCTGTCCTTGTCTTTGACCTGCATCGTTCGTTATCAGTTTGAAGCACTGCACTTTATTACTACTGACCTTGAACCTGTGACCTTGACCTTCACCCGTGACTTGTGATGAGGGAGGGTCTGCTACTGTACAGCGGCTACACCGGTGAACAGAACGCAGACTTCATCTCACTGTCAGTGACGCGTCAGGGCTACGTGGAGTTCAGGTTCAGTCTAGGCACTGGCTCAACGACCATCAGGTCCGTGTTTACCACCGACAACTTATATTATAGACACTATACAGTACCGTACAGAGTAATGACCACTCTGGAGAGTAGCGTCGTGACAGGGGGAGAGGAAACTGCCCAATTCGCCCTCTCCGATATTAGCCTGCCGGAAAATTTTTTTCAAAAGTACAAAATTCGAGGTTGATTGTGCTTTTGAATTCAGACTGAAAGCTTTTTTTCGTTTGTGAAACTTTAGTGCAAAGTTCGAAATTTTCCACATTTACATTTTCCTTTGTCAAAAATTTGCAGCTCTCTGTCGGAAAAAATGCAACTTTCTGCATTCCCAACCTTTTTAAGCCACAATTAAAATTAAACGCTGCTGGCTTTGCGTCATTCTGGGCGTGTCCAAATGTCGGTCAAATTTTTCGCTCTTGGCGAACAAAAGTTTACCAAATTAAACGTCACGCTTACGCATGACATAGATCGTAGCCTGCAGTGCAGTTTTCTGATTATTTGTATATCGTTCCGTTTTGGATATATTCGCGATCAAAGTGCCCGAAATCGCACGTAATTTTTGGCATTTTTATCCTTGCCTTAAATTTTAGAGAAAAGAACCCGTAAAAGCAGCTGCAGAAGAAAGAACGCGACACAACTTGCAGTGGCAGCAGTAGATCTTGAACATTATGAAATGTGTAAGTTCGTAACACTGAGAAGGCTGTAAATAAATTTTGTAGAATTTTGCGGCTGTCCTGTGTCCAGTTTCAATAAGGTCTTGTGGACACTGACTAACTTAACCGACTAACTAAGCAGTGAACTTAATAATTATTGCTATTACTACTTTGAACACTCTAAAACTCCATCGATCAATTAACGACTGTTCGCAGTCGTTTATATCCTTTTTTGCGTAGCGCGACGGAAGGTAACGAAGACACAGATGCAACGCAGGTAAAACATGACGTCCTTCGTGACTGTGACGGAGGTAATGACAATGTTGCGTATCTATCGTATTGGTTGTCGACAGAAGTGACGACCGGGTCGCATTGGGCAAATGGCACACGGTACACGCCTCAAGATCAGGGCGCATAGGTCAGCTGACAATCGACTCGCAATCTAGCAGCGTGGAAAATATTTCACCCGGACGGTTCACTCAACTGACTCTGTTGAATCGTCTCTATGTCGGCGGCACGCCGGACTGGAAACACGCCGTGCATTCGACTGCAGTAAACCGGTCTTTTCACGGATGCATTCAGTTTGTATGTACTAGCAATCATTTCATTCACTTTGCCAATATAAGTTCAATATATGTTTTACCCATGGTAAAATGCTGTACAACGTTAGGCTTACATAAAAGTTTATAAATTTTTTGTCTTAACTGTTATTCTCTAGCATTCTTTGACATTTGTCGACTGTTTGTCTTTATTGCGCAAAATACAGTTGAAAAGCTCTCCATTATTGTTTCCGTAAATTTTGCATTGTATCTGATGTGAATGTAGACCTAAATGTAAATATTGCAATAAGCTGTTTTTATACTAATTGTTTTACAGGCGATGAACTTTTTTTAATTTACGGTCATTAGCTAACAAACCTATTACGATACTCGATTTGTTTGTCTTTTTTTTAGTGTTTTTAGCCATAAATCCACTTATTTGTTCTGCCTGTAACGATAATTTTTGAAAGTAAGTTTCGTTAAAATTGTTTTTAGCTTTCGGACAAACTATGAGACGTTTCCGCTTGCATGCTTTTGGAATTATTATGTATCTTGTGCTTGCATTGTTGAAAGTTGCGCTTGTCAACTTTACATTAAACGAATATATGATAATGATTCAATGACTTTCAGAAGTCTTTTAAACATGCACGGTGTTTCATAAAAAGGATCCCTTTTTGTTTTTTTCATAATTTACTCAAATGATGAGCAATTTGCATGAAATTTTTACTAATTGTAGCTGAATAAATACTAATTTAAAATGTTTTAACAAAACATGTCAGTTGATTAAAAATTCTTTGCTAGTTGTAATGTAATGCTGACATTATAATGTGTCGCGGGTACAAATAGGCTAATCCTAATTGGTGCTGCCAGTTGCTACCCTGCTTCAATGGTGAAAAATATGGTTCGTTGGTGTCAAATATTTGAAGTTTTACAGTTGTAGCCACAAAAACGTGCAAAACTATCGAATTTACGTGTCTGTGGGGATAGTTGGTCATTTCACATGTTCGAGCAGGACAGTGCACTATCACACCAAACTTGCAAGATTTTGAGTTTTTGGATCACAAGACGCTCGATTTCATGTTTCTGTGTTGCTCAGTGCTGACACAATAAGCATTTTTTATTAGCGAACCAGATTAAGTGCACCATCGAAACAGGATAGCAACTGACAGCACCAGTTGAGACTAGCAAGTTTGTACCTGTGACACATTATGACGTCAGCGTTACATCACGACTAGCAAAAAATATTTAATCAACTGCAACATTTTGTTCAAATATTTTGAATTACTATTTCTTCTGCTACAACTGGTAAAAATTTGATGTAAATTGCTTTTAATTTGAGCAAATTATGAAAAAACAAAAAGGGGTCCTTTTTATGAAACGCCGTGTATAAGTAAGTCTATATGTTTCAGCACTGTCTACACAGTAGGCCCTATTATGTGAGAGTGCAACAAGACATAGGCTTAATACACAGTAGACCGCGTTGAAACGTACTTATTTCATGGCCTTGATCGACGGCGTGTTCTGTCTGGAGTCTGGACGCACGTGCGATACAAACGCGGGACGCTATTAGTCGTCACGCTTGAGTGGGTTGAGATCATGAGCGCTTATAACACTCCATACATTAAAACGCGATACAGGAGGACTGAGTAGATCATGAAATAATGGTAAAAATTATCGGCGATGATAACGCAGGTGTTATTTTACTGGCTGCAGCTGCGGATCAACGGGCGGCTGATCGATATGATCGGTGAATCGGTGAGAGCGGTCAACATCGACAACTGCAATCACCCGTGCGTTAGTCAGCCTTGTCCTCACGGCTCATTCTGTGTTCCTGTCAGAGACTTCTATCAGTGTACCTGCGTCCACGGCGAGACGACCGGCGACTGCCTTGCTTGTTAGTAACACGCAACTTGTCGTTTACCAGTCTCGTAGACAAGAGGGACAAGTGAGGGGGCCCAGGCCCCGAATGGCCGGATACAATTTTTTGTTGAAGATAGACATTCGGGATTCGAGAAAAAATACAAATTGTTACCATCAGATCTTAATGATTTATTTTAACGATTTAATGTTCTAAGACTATAATGCACCAAATTTGATTTCGGTTGGGTTTCTTTTCCAGACCCCGCTGGGCTTCCCAAGACCCTCTGGCTGGAATTTAGGGGTCCTACTTTTAAGCAGTGATGTTAACAAGGCCAGACCACTCAAGGCCAAGGCCAAGGCCAGCATATTGCAAGGTCAAGGTCAAGGCCACAAAGTTTGGCCTCAAGGCCAAGGCCAAGGCCAGAGATTAACATCACTGCTTTTAAGAGGAAATAAGAAGCGAAAGGGGAAAAGAAAGAAAATGCATGGAGAGGAAGGGAAAGGAAGAAAAGCTGACAGAAGGGGAGAAAGGAAAGAAGGAAAAAAAGAGCTGGGAAATGGAGGGTAGGGGAAGGGAGAGTAGGCCCCCAATTCACATTTCTGGTTACGCCACTGTTGCTTGCAGTATTACTACCTGTAGTTTAATTCGACGTAGATTTACGTGTAATTTAATTGGCAAATAAATAGGCCTATTTTTTCTTAAACATAGTTCTCGTCCAACGCAACGCGTGTAACGTACGCAGGAAAGATAAGTACGCAACAAACGCAATGAACGTGATGAACGCAAGAAAAACGCGCATCAAACGATACGAACGCAGTTGACGCAACGGCCAAAAACAAGTAGGCCTAGGCTTATTGAAGCGGTGGTTGAGTCCGTTGTGTCGGCTGAGTTTGTTGCGTTGCGTGCGTTGCGTTGTATGGAATTGGAAACCACGCTAGTGCTGTCATCAGGCGATTAATATTGAATTGTTATACCTCAACGCAAAATACCTGCACGCGATTGGTCCACATCGCGTCACGTGACATTAACAAATACTCACTGTCGCCTCGCCCCACGCACTGTTGCCCGCGAACTGTTGACCAGACAACATTGAAGTCGTCACAGTTTTTTTCGTAATTGTTTACTTGCTGACTTGTAGAATTGTTTGGTCTTGAGGTATAACAAAACAAAAAATAGTGACGGGCGTGTCGATCATTATTGAAAATTTTATTCCTTCAGTTCGTAATATGTTGCCTTCGATCTTCGGTTTTCGATCTCGAGGCAACATTTTACGAACTGCGGAACTTTGTGGATAAACTTTTTAATGATAATCTCGACGCCAGTCATTATTTGTATATAGATAAATGATAATGATGATGGACGATCAGAACGAATGTAGCCTTACTTTAAAAAGTGTGAACATTTTTAACGCTGAAAATCGATAGGCGGTCATGTTAAAAAAATTATAACTTTGTCGTTTTTTAACCGAAGCAAATTTTGCTTGGCAGTTAGATGTGAAAGATTTTAGTAAATAAAACTGTAAAATTTTAAACTAAAATTTCAAACGATTGCTGGGGAAACAGCGAAAAACTTTCGGGGCTACTTTTTTGCCGCACCCCGTAGTCTTGCGTTTGATGTTGTTCTGTTGCTTGTTTGGTTGCTATAGCAAGCTCGGAATACGCATACCGCTACAGACAGCGAAGAGGTAAAAAATGCGATTGAAGTGGTTTATTTTGGCAGTTAGCAGCAATTGATGGCCCATTTCCGATAACTCAACCACAGATGCAAAAAAATCACGCAGATGTCTCTTACACAAGCCGAGTTATAGCCCATTTTGTCCCGAATTTCGCTGCCATGGCAACGGGGGTCGGTCGGGGGAAAATGTGATCGGCGGCATTCGATGGCCCATTCCAGAAAACCCGCATATAGGCGCAAAAATCTCTGACGCAAACCGAGTTATAGCCAATTTTGTCCCAAATTTCGTTGCCATGGCAATGGGGTCGGTCGGGTAAAAAGGAGATTGGCAGCATTCGATGGCCCATTTCCGAAAACTGCCCCATAGGCGCAAAAATCTTGCAAAATTTTTTTATGCAAGCCGAGTTATAGCTAATTTTGTCCCAAATTTCGTTGCCATGGCAACGGGGCTTAGTGGGGGTCAATCGGGGGTAAATATAAATGTCACCATTAATTAGGCCGACCTTGAAAACCCTATCCTAGAACCCAAAATTACGACTCTGTCTTGCACAAAACGGAAGTTATGACAGTTTAAAGAATTTTAAAAATTTCCCCATAGGCATAGGCGCCATTGTAATTTTTTTCGAATTTTTCGAAATGAGTCAAAAATTAAATTTTTATTTTGTAACATTAAAAAGGCACTTCCTTGCGCACACGCGTCATTTGACGTATTAAGCGTAAAAATTGGTCTAACGGACTCGCCTGTAGGCGAGTTCAAGCACCAAAAAAGTGTAGTAAATTTCGAACAGGAGGGGTGTATATTTCATCTATATGGGGAGCAAAAACCCCTGGACGGATTAAGCCCAATTTTTTGGTGCTGGGCGTCTACAACGTAATCACGCCATTCAGATTTAGTGACGATCGGTTTAGGGGTTTTTGGTTGGCTGAGGGTCAGACTTTGCCTTTTCCCATTGACTTTGAAGGTCGTCCTTACAACACTCACACTATCGTGTGAGGTGTGATAGAAAGTCGTACACTGGCTTTCGATTGGCGCGGAATTCAATGATCTTGAATGATCTTGAACGCCAAAATAGGGGGTTTTATGGATTTTTTTGGCGATTTCGGGCTGCGACACAAGTCTATATCATTCACAAGGTGGCGCCATGGAACTATCGTTATGCGATCCAGATAGAGAATTTGGTATTTGTATATTAACTTAACGTGAACACCCCAATTTTCAGCTAAACTACTGAACCGGAACTGCTATAGCCTTTCGCGCGTCTAGTGAGCATTAGCTCAAATTTCTTGTTGTGACAGTTTTTAGTGGCATCAGCAAGTTCTTATTGGCTGTCAATAGTAACCATGCCGCAAACGGAAGCGGTTTTGACAATATTTACAACGCACGGTAGGGGGTTCTAAATTGGTACTATAGGGTAGCGGTCGGGCATTCTTATTTGCATAATGGATATTTGCAGTTTTCCAGTAAAACGTACCGTTTAGCTACAATACAAACGTTACAGAAGACTGACAGACAGACGACAAACGGACACAACATTATGTCATAAGAGCGACCGTGGCCAAAAATTCTGTGTTTCGATGTGTTTCTGCAGACGACGAGGCCGTTGAAGAGTGGACAATGCCGATGTTTGCCGGTCAAAGCTATATAATGTTCACACAGCCAGCCATTACTGCTAGGTGCGTCTCTAAAATCGTCCGATTTCATAATACACTGTGACCGGAAAAAAAGTAACCCCCTAGATATTGTACAATAAAAGTCAAATCTAAACAAATGTAAATAAAATTTCGTACGATTATTCCTTAATAAATTATTGAAAAAAACACCGAATTTTGTTTTAAGATATTATTTTACAGCGGAATTATTGATTATTGAATATCGATAACAAAATATCTCCGTTACCAATATGGCGTTACATAAGTAAACCCCGCGGTTGCTATAACTTTAACAAAAGAACACTCGATTTTAGCGAAATTATGCGTCAATAATGCGCCATCCATTCGCAATCAAAATGCCAAATTTCAGTTAAATCCGCTGAAGCGAACAATAGTTACAGTGGTTTATGTGAGGTGACCCCAAAACACTTCACTTTCAGGTTTTTGTGCATTATGTCAGACATAAAAGACTTGAAACTGAAGTGTTTCGAGGTGACCTCAGAAAAGTTGCTGTAACTGTTGGTTGCTTTGGCAGATTTACTTGAAATTTTGCATAAATAATGCGTTGTTGATACGGAATGTTGCCAGAATGTGATGTTTTTTTTCTGTTGGAGTTACGAAAGTGTACATTAACCGCAGGGTTTACTTATGTAACGCCATATTTGTAGCGGTGATATTTTGTTATCAATGTTCAACAATTCGTAACTCCGCTCAGAAATAATATTTTTAAACGAAATTTGGCAATCTTTTTAGTAATTTATTAGGAATTAATCGTACGAAATTTTATTTGAATTCATACGTATTTGACATTTTTATTGTACGATGTCTAGGGGGTTAGTTTTTCCGGACACAGTGTAGTTAGGACAAAATACCGTAAACCGTTACAAGTAAAGCGGTTTTTATTTTTCACGCAGAAATCTTTTTAACGTTTCTAAACGTTGCATAACTAATACAATATCTTGTTTTACCTGATGTATTAACTAAGTTCATTGCTTCGGGATATCACTTTTTTTGTATTCATCATTTTTATCATATACAAATAAATTTCAAATCAGTTATTCTTTCGTCGGTAACATTTTTATTTTCGTACAAAAATTAGTGTAGCTGTCCTAATAGTATCAAACTTTGTATAAAAAATATTTCAAGTCACTCTCGTTGATGAAGGTGGTTTACATGGTTTACTTTGACCGTTCGAACTTTTTACTAAAAGTAAAAAATTGCGTTGGAAAAATAAAAATACGTTAAAAATTAAAAAAAAACTTTTTTAAAGAAAACACTTATGAATGTTTGTTAGAGCTGTGCGGCTAACATTGCCAGTACACTTCAGAGTCGACGTATCACGCGGCCGTGATGTTGTTTGAGTTCACTGGTGTATTGGCTTTACGCGTATAATATAATGTAATAGAAATCTTTATTTGTGTGCAGAATCAACGGCTTTTACAACGACATCGAGCTCAAGTTTAAGGCTACGAGCCCCAACGGGCACCTGCTCTGGATTAGTGATGAGCCGAATGTCGAGTTTCTGTCGGTCGGACTCAGAGAGGGGTTTGTCGAGGTTGGTTTCAACGTCGGCGGCGGAGATCTCTGGATGACTTGGGACCGCTACCGAGTCGACGACTCCGCGTGGCATATAGTTCACATCAAACGGTCTGTCACGTCGCATTTGTTTGTTTGTTTATTCAATTCCCTAGATTTAAAATGTCGAACTAAGACAATTCGTGTTCGGATTAGCCACGGCTCGGACTCAAAAATTTGTAAACTTGTGACGTCTACCAGGCTGTGAATCGGTGGACTCCGACGGATAAAGGTTGAAATAGTGGTTTCTCGGGGGGTCAGTCATCGCCTCGGTCAAACGCCTTTTAATTTGCACCAGAAACTCTTAAATACTGACATAGATGGGGCCAAATGTTTCCGAGGCCACTGGAAACAAAACTCGAGGGTCCGTCTCCCTGTAGTTCGTTGTCTTCTTAGCAGCTGCAGTCTCAGCGACACTGGAATTCGCTTGCGTGTTTGAAAAACGTGAGTGCCTAGGATATGGTGTCAACGGTGGCACCACACCAGCAAGTGTGTGTGATTTATTAACACATCCGAGCCTCAAACCGACCCAACCTTCATACCAGTAGCCTCGCTGTCGAGATGAAGGCCGCAAGCTACAATCAGGGTCCGGGACTACTGCAAACGGCCCGACGGTTTGACATTGCTGCCGTGGAACTGCTGACACTTGGACAACTAAACTTCCAATGGATTGTGCGTTGTTGGCAGAAAATGTAACGAATTCTGAAAAAGAACCTAGCGTTTGTACAGCTTTGCGTGAACGTTGTGTTGCAGCGACAAACGAGCGTGTTTTCTAACGGTTGACGACTCGTTCAAGTTTATGGACAAACTACCCGGATTCCTCGCTCAACTCAACGCCGACAGCAAACTGTTTATTGGTCGGTCACAACTGTCCGTAATTGTTAGACAAAGTGGAGACAAAGTCGCTTGTGCTTAAGCGATTTCGCCAATAGCTACCCATTTCTCCGTTGCGTGGTCTGTCGTTTGCCTGTCGTCTGTCACATTCGTATATGCCACTTGGCACTTGCAGGGTCCAATGACGCATTGTGTTACATGGGGTCCCTGATCCTTAGGGGGTAGGGGAAATTTGGGGATTGAATTTTCAGCTAACACTTGCACTTGCTTGCTTGTGATTCGGTGATTAGCGATTTCGTCTTTTACGAAATTTCTTTCAGTTGTTTTTATATCGTACAAAATATGAAACTGAGAGTGAGACGAAAGCAATCTTCGGTTAAACTTCTGTCATTTCGTAGAATTACAACAACGACAATGCACATTTTAATAACAGTAATGTTTTGCTTTACGAACTGATTCAGATAGGGCACTTACTATAATGTTTATGATTGTGATTATTACGATCGGCTTGTTGTATGCATGGGCGTTGGAAGTGTCTGAAAGTTGGGGGAGCAAGCAATGGCGGGGGCCATGGCGAGCGCGTGGAGCGCGAGCCTATAAGGGGGGTCTGGGGGCAGAGCCCCCAGCGAGGTCCAGGGGCAGAGCCAATGGTGGGGGATCAGGGGGGCTTCCCCCCTGAAGCTGAAAGCTTTTTGGTTCTTGAACGTCCCACGGAGTGGCAAAACTTATCCTGTTGCCAGTTTTTAGCAAAGTGTTCAATAGGGACGTGGTACAGGTTTACTCCCAAAATTTAGTGTCTGCGGTTCGAATTGGGTGTGCCATCCGAAAATGAATAGATTTTTACGAAACAAGCAGCTTGATGGCAAGTATAATACAAGTACAATAGATGACATGCCACGGAAGTGTCTTATGTTGGACTTTTTTCGGTGGCATTGGCGTGATTCCGCCTATTCCTACAAGTGTTACCGTGGCTTGGTCTGTCGGTCCCTAGCAGTAGTAAATTGGTGTCCACTTTGGAGAACACTCTGAATTGGATCCAAAGAGGGCAATCCCGATTTCTATGCAGCTGCTTTT